>Ga0308166_1000367_pt1 | contig 66887 bp, 58 predicted proteins | sample PhyCR2_2_FD_202137 | JGI IMG/M metagenome (GOLD analysis project Ga0308166, IMG submission 202137) | Phyllosphere microbial communities from UC Gill Tract Community Farm, Albany, California, United States - DLSLCC.R2 | ecosystem: Host-associated > Plants > Phyllosphere > Unclassified | place...
GAGGAATTTAAACCTATCCATGCCGGGGAAGTCGGCATGTACGTGTGTGGTATTACGGTTTACGATCTCTGTCATATCGGCCATGGCCGTACCTTTGTCGCATTCGATGTTGTGTCGCGTTACCTGCGTTTCCTCGGGTATAACCTGAAGTACGTGCGTAACATCACCGATATTGACGACAAAATCATCAAGCGCGCTAATGAAAATGGCGAAAGCTTTGTCGCGCTGGTGGATCGTATGATCGTTGAGATGCACAAGGATTTCGACGCGTTAAACATTTTGCGCCCGGACAGCGAGCCGCGTGCGACCCACCATATTCACGAAATTATCGAGATCACGGAAAAGCTGATCGAACGCGGCCACGCGTACGTTGCGGACAATGGCGACGTGATGTTCTCAGTGCCAACCGATCCTACCTACGGCTCGCTTTCCCGTCAGGATCTTGACCAACTGCAGGCTGGCGCGCGCGTTGACGTGGTTGACGTGAAGCGTAACCCAATGGACTTCGTGCTGTGGAAAATGTCCAAAGAGGGCGAACCAAGCTGGCCATCTCCATGGGGAGAAGGGCGTCCGGGCTGGCACATTGAGTGCTCGGCGATGAACTGCAAACAGCTGGGCAAACATTTTGACATTCACGGCGGCGGTTCAGACCTCATGTTCCCGCACCACGAAAACGAAATCGCGCAGTCCACCTGTGCGCACGGCGGCGAGTATGTGAACTACTGGATGCACTCCGGGATGGTGATGGTTGACCGCGAGAAGATGTCTAAATCGCTGGGCAACTTCTTCACCGTGCGTGACGTGCTGAAGTATTACGATGCGGAAACCGTACGTTACTTCCTGATGTCGGGCCACTACCGCAGCCAGCTGAACTACAGTGAAGAGAACCTGAAACAGGCACGCTCTGCGCTGGAGCGTCTGTACACTGCGTTGCGTGGTACCGATAAGTCCGTGGAGGCCGCGGGCGGCGAGGCGTTTGAGGCCCGCTTTGTTGAGGTGATGAACGATGATTTCAACACCCCGGAAGCCTACTCGGTGCTGTTCGATATGGCGCGTGAAGTCAACCGTCTGAAGTCAGAAGATATGGCGGCGGCGAATGCGCTGGCTTCTCACCTGCGTAAACTCTCTTCCGTGCTTGGCCTGCTGGAGCAGGAGCCGGATGCTTTCCTGCAGAGCGGTGCGCAGGCGGATGACGGTGAAGTGGCAGAGATTGAAGCGCTGATTAACGCGCGTCTCGAAGCCCGTCAGGCGAAAGACTGGGCGGCAGCGGATGCAGCGCGCAATCGCCTGACCGAGATGGGGATCATCCTGGAAGATGGCCCACAGGGGACCACCTGGCGCCGTAAGTAAGTCCGCAACGCCCGGTGGCGCTTCGCTTACCGGGCCTACAAAAGCACGACCGTAGGCCGGGTAAGGCGTAGCCGCCACCCGGCTTTTTTACCTCCGTCGCCACCACAACAACCCCATCAGCACCACTCCCGGCAGCCACACCCACAGTAGTTCAGAGATAATCACCTGATGCCCGTACGGCGTGGTATAGCGCGACAGGGCAAACGGGGCGACCTTAATCACCTGCCACGGCGCAAAGAAGCGTTCATCTGACCACGGCCACAGCCAGCCGACGCCCTTGCCGCCGGTGGTGACGGAATCGAGCAGGCTGTGCGACAGCAGCGACACGGTTAAAAACAGCCAGCAGCGCGTCAAACTTGCCCTGAACCATCGTCGCCCGACCAGTACGCAGAGTATCGGCACCACGAAGGCAAACAGCAGTGAATGGGTAAAGCCGCGATGGCCGAAAACATTGCCGTAAGCAACGCCGAACTTAAACGCCAGCACGTCGGCATCGGGCAGCATCGCGAGCACGACACCGGCGAAAAGCAGGCGGGGAGGAATAACCCGGGTTCCCAGGCCTAAGCCCAGGCAAAGCGGAACAGCAGCGTGAGTGATAACGGTAGGCATCGTAATTTTCCATGACAAATCATGGGAATATAGCAGCGATTTCGCTGAAACTGACCTGTGCTAAATTCCGATTTTTACGCCGATTCCCGCGCGATAAGCTGGCCGGAGAGGGTAATGCGCTGCGTCTGCAGCTCTGGCTCTTTCAGCTTACGGATGATAAGACCCGCCGCCTGGCGGCCTGTCTCGTCACTGGCGGAGGAGACATAGGTAAACGACGGCGAGGTCAGGTTGACGTGCAGCATATCTTCAAAGCCCACCAGCGCGACCTGCTGCGTCAGAAATACATCTTTTCCCACGGTGCGGCCCACCTGATGAATGCCGCTAATGCAGCCGATCATCGCATCCGGTGAATGACATAGCAGGGCGGTGATGGTGTTGTTTTTCTCAAGCAGCTGGCGGGTCGCCATTGCGGCGGCTTGCGTGTCATCGCTGCAGGCCGGGGAGCTTTCATCGCGCCACACCAGCCCGTTCTGGGTCATTGCGCTGCGAAATCCAAGCAGGCGTTGTTCGCGAATAAGGCAGCCTTCCCGTCCGCCAATGTAGGCGATGTTGCGGTGCCCGCGCTCGATAAGATAGCGCGCGGCCAGGTTTGCCGCCTGGCGGTTATCGCGCATCACCAGGTTGCATTTTTCATCCAGTAGAGACTGCGAGACCACCACCAGCGGCAGCGGGCACTGGCGGATCTGCTCCGGCAGGGTTGGGGAGCGCGTATCCGACGCGAGATAGATCACGCCCGCCACGCCCTGTTGCTTAAAGGAGAGCAGGGTGCGCTCTAAATGCTCCCGATCGTTCAGCGGCTGGCCGAGAAAAACCATATAGCCCTGCTTCTCCAGCTCCTGGACGATACTCGCCATGACTTTGATGGAAAAGCTGTCGCTAAAATCACGCAGGATCAGGCCGATCAGGTTGGAGGTGTTGGCGCGAAGGTTAGCAGCGGCAACGTTATGAACATAGCCCAGCGTCGTGATGGCGGCATTGACCTTCTCGATCGTTGCTTCGGAGATTTTCCCTTTCTGGCGCAGCACCAGCGATACGGTAGAGACCGACACCCCCGCGTGCTTTGCGACATCAATGATGCTGACTTTCTTCAAAACCGCTCCCTGAAATTTACCGATTATCAGCCAGATACGACACGTCTCTCAGCCTACAGGAGACGTGTCGTTCCGGCATCTTATTATTTGCCAATCATGGTGGACATGGTCTGGGCGATAAACTGTGCTCTGGCACCGAAAATCACCTGAATTCCGTTATCACCCACGAAGACCACGCCGCGAGCGCCGAGTCCGTTCAGGCCATCTTTATCCACCGCATCACTTTTTGCCACTTCCAGGCGCAGACGGGTGATACAGGAGCCAACGGAGTCGATGTTGTGTGCACCGCCCAGCAGGGTAATGATTTCGGTGGCGAGTTCAGAATCGGATTTATCATCCGCGCTGGCGGTCACTTCGGTACGGCCCGGCGTTTTCACGTCAAAGCGACGGATCACGAAACGGAAGGTGAAGTAATAAATCAGGCCCATCGGAATACCAATGATAATGGCATTGAGGAAGTTGGTCTGATAGCCGTTGAATGACGGCAGGATCCCGAACGACAGATAATCGATAAAGCCTGCCGAGAACGACTTGGCGATATGGGCGTGCAGCAGATACATGGTCATGTACGCCAGGCCCGCCATAATGGCGTTAAAGACGTAGAGGATCGGCGCGACGAAGATGAAAGTGAACTCCACCGGCTCGGTGATCCCCGTCAGGAAGCAGGTGAGTGCCGCAGAGAACAGAATACCGGCCGCGATTTTTTTATTTTTGGTATGCGCTTCATGATACATCGCCAGACACGCCGCAGGCAGGGCAAACAGCATCAGCGGGAATTCACCCTGCATGAACTTACCGGCGTTCTGGTAGGTGTCGCTGCTGAAGGATTTCACCCCTTCTTCCAGCATCTTGAACCAGATGGTCTGGTCGCCGTGGATCACCTGGCCCGCCTGAGTGGTGTAATCACCAAATGAATACCAGAAAGAGGGATACCAGATATGGTGCAGACCGAGCGGGATGAGGGCGCGTTCGACCAGACCGAAGATAAAGGTTGAGGCGGCCTGATTATCGCCGTTCACCACCACGGAGAGCGCGTCGATGCCTGCCTGAATGTGTTGCCAGACGTAGGGTAGCAGCAGGCCGAGCAGGAACGAGAGAAACGCCGTGGCAATCGCCACAAAGCGTTTGCCGGAGAAGAAGCCAAGGAACTCCGGCAACTGCATGGTGTGGAAACGGTTATAGCACCACGCCGCCAGAATACCGCAGATAAGCCCGCCAAAGACGCCCATCTGCAGCGTCGGGATGCCTACCACCATGGCGTATTTACCGCCCTGAGAGGCCATTTCTGGCGTAATGCTCAGCACGGTACTGATGGTGATATTGGTAACAAACACCGAGACGGCGGCAGACAGTGCGGCAATGCCGGATTCCGATGCCAGACCCACGGCGGAGCCAATGGCAAACAGCATGGGCAGGTTATCAAAGATAACCCCACCCGCGTTCATCATCAGCGGCAGGTGAAACTTATCGCCAAAGGCCAGCAGCAGGCCCGCAGCGGGAAGCAGTGAAATTGGCAGCATTAAGGCGCGACCAATCATCGATAACTTAGACAGCGATTTAACAAACCCTGATATCAGACTCATGCTGATTTCCCCCGAGAAGCGCTTTTTTTGGCGCTGTTATTGTAAGTAGAACGTTTTAGTAGAACGTTCTACTTATCGTGGGCAAAGCGTGAAAAACGCGCAACACAATTTTCACTTTTCAACAGATGAAATAGTGATTATTTGAAGTTGATCGATAATTAACCGTGATAGGTGTGCGGGGATTGTTATCCCCTCTCCCGGCCGGGAGAGGGTTAGGGTGAGGGCATCAGACGGCTCAGGCCGTAACGGTCACGCTCTGACCTTCAAAGCTGACGGTCTGACCGGCAACAATCTTGCAGCGCTTACGCGTTTCTACCACGCCGTCGACGAAAACCAGCCCGTCGGCAATGGCAATCTTGGCCTGCGCACCGCTCTCGCTCCAGCCTTCCAGCTTCAGCAGATCGCACAGCTCAACGTGTGGATGTTTACCTAATGAAAATGTCGCCATGTTACGCGTCCTCTACGTCGTGATACTCCTCGCATGCCTGCAAGGTATTCTGAATCAGGGTTGCTACGGTCATCGGGCCTACGCCGCCCGGTACCGGGGTGATGTAAGAGGCACGCGCTGCGGCGTCTTCGTAAACCACGTCGCCAACCACTTTGCCGTTTTCCAGACGGTTAATCCCGACGTCCACGACAATCGCCCCTTCCTTAATCCATTCCCCGGGAATGAAGCCCGGCTTACCGACCGCGACGATCAGCAGATCGGCATTCTCGACGTGATGACGCAGGTTTTTGGTGAAGCGGTGGGTCACGGTGGTGGTGCAACCGGCCAGCAGCAGCTCCATGCTCATCGGACGGCCCACGATGTTGGAGGCGCCAATCACTACGGCGTTCAGTCCGTAGGTGTCGATGTTATAACGCTCCAGCAGCGTCACGATGCCGCGCGGGGTGCAGGGACGCAGGCGCGGCGCGCGCTGGCACAGACGGCCAACGTTATACGGGTGGAAACCGTCCACGTCTTTATCCGGCGCGATACGCTCCAGTACCTTCACGTTGTCGATGCCTGCCGGCAGCGGCAGCTGGACCAGAATACCGTCGATCTCTTTATCGGCATTCAGGGTGTCAATAAGTTCCAGCAGTTCTGCTTCGGTGGTGGTTTCCGGCAAATCGTAAGAGCGGGAGACGAACCCCACCTCTTCACACGCTTTGCGTTTGCTGCCGACATAAATCTGCGATGCCGGGTTGCTACCAACCAGCACAACGGCAAGCCCTGGTGCGCGAAAACCAGCCGCTTTACGCGCCTTCACTTTTTCCGCGACCTCAGAGCGCACCTGCTGCGCAATCGTTTTACCGTCAATAATCTTTGCTGCCATCAGAGAGAAGATTCCGTCTGTAACGTTTGAAAGGGGGGATGGCCTGTATTTTGTCAGAAGCGAGCGCCGCTGTCAGTCACCCTTTGCGAGTTTTCCTCCGGCGGGCGTAAAGACCCTTCTCGGGTGATGGTCAATTTCTTAGGAAGGATTAGGATGTGACCTGGTAAAATGGCAGCGTTTTGACATATTTAAAAATAGTTTCCTGAGCTACTTTGTCTCCTCCGAAATAAGCTTTCAATTTTTCGATTGAACGTATTTCTTATTCCCGATAATTCGCGGGAAGGGTTATTTACATTTTAAAGGAATAGACATGAAACTCAGCAACATTGCTTCTACTGTTATTGCTTCACTGGCCCTGGTCGCGGGTGCCGCTCACGCTGCCGATCCGGTTACGCCAGTTTCCGTAAATGGCGGTACCGTGCATTTTAAAGGTGAACTGGTTAATGCTGCATGTTCAGTAAATACCGATTCTTCTGAGCAGACTGTTAATCTCGGTCAGTACCGTACCGCGAAATTCACCAAAGTGGGTGACACCACCACCAATATTCCATTCACCATCGAACTGAACGATTGCGATCCGCTGGTGGCGAAAACGGCTGCTGTGGCGTTCACCGGTCAGATCGACGCAACTGACAAAACCCTGCTGGCAGTGACTTCCGGTAGCAACGACAACACCGCGAAAGGTGTAGGTATCGAGATCCTCGACAGCAAATCCAGCGTTCTGACGCCAGACGGTGCCACCTTCTCTGCTGCGCAGAACCTGATCCAGGGCACCAACACCCTGAACTTCAGCGCGCGTTATAAAGCCACTGCTGCGACCACTGAACCAGGCCAGGCAAACGCTGACGCCACTTTCGTTATGAAATACGAATAATTCCTCCGTACAGGGATGTTTTGGCCTCAGGGATGAGGCCCGTCATACGCTCAGGCCAGGAACGAAGGATGACAAGGACAGGAACACTACTGCTGTTAACCCTTGCGATGGCTTCCCAGGCATTCGCCCATACGGTGGTGATTGACGGCGGCAAAGTACACCTCCGGGGTGAACTGGTGAACGGTGGCTGCGCCGTGGCGCCGGACAGCCAGAATATGCGCATCGATATGGGACAATACCGGACCAACTCGTTTTCCGGGGTGGGCAGTTTTTCCACCGTTAATGTGCCTTTTACCGTGCGGCTGCTGGATTGCAGCGTGGATGTCTCACGCACCGTCGGGATCCAGTTCCAGGGCATCACGCCCGCGGAAGACCCGCAGGTTTTTCTGGCAACATCGCGCCCCGGTGAAACACCCATCAGCAGCGGGGTGGGGCTGGCTCTCTTTGACGAACAGCAGCGTCAGATAATCCCCAACGCCACGGCGGTCAGCTGGCTGCCCATTGATACCCGCGAGCTTGCGTTTCATTTTAGCGCCCGATATCGGGCTATTTCCGAACACCTTGTGCCAGGCAATATTCAGTCGGATGTCTGGTTTACGTTGATTTATCCATAACACCTGCGAACACATTATTAAAGGTACGGTTTTGATGAATACCCTAATTAAACCAGGACTGATTTTATCGTTTATTTTAATGATGGTTTCTGCAAGCGCGAATGCGTCCGGCGGTATTGCACTTGGAGCCACGCGCGTTATTTATCCGGCAGATGCTAAACAAACTTCACTGGCGATCACCAACAGTAACAAGCAAGAACGCTATTTAATTAACGCGTGGATCGAAAACGCAAACGGGCAAAAAGAAAAAACCTTTGCCGTCACGCCACCCCTGTTTGTCAGCGAGCCGGACAGCGAAAACACGCTGCGCATTATTTACGCCGGGCCTGCGTTGCCTGCCGATCGTGAATCGCTGTTTTACATGAACGTGAAAGCGATCCCGTCAGTGAACAAAGCCAAAACCGAAAACAACAACGTGCTGCAACTGGCCATCCTGTCGCGTATCAAGCTGTTTGTGCGTCCGAATAACCTGGCAATGCAGCCGGAAGAGGCGCTCTCTCAGCTGCGCTTTGAGCGCGTTGGCTCGCATCTGAAGATCAGCAACGCCTCACCGTATTACATCACGCTGGTCAATCTGAAGCTGGGCGGACAGACGCTGGATAACATCATGATTGCGCCAAAAAATTCGGCACAGCAGGCGTTGCCGGCTGGTGCGGGCGGTACGCTCTCCTGGCAGAGCGTCAATGACTACGGTGCCATTACTCCGGCGCGTAGCGTCAACCTGTGAGCAGAGTCAGGGCGATGAATAATCATCAATGGCGTTACTGCCCGGTTGCACTGGCGCTGATGGCAACGCTCTGGCCGCAGTCGGGCTGGAGCGAAAGCTACTTTAACCCGGCCTTTTTGTCCGACGATACCGCCAGCGTGGCGGATTTATCGCGTTTTGAACAAGGTCACCAGCAGGCACCCGGCGTGTATCGCGTGGATATCTGGCGTAACGATGAGTTTATCGCGACCCAGGACGTGCGCTTTGAGCAGGCCGACGATACGCCACCGGTGGCGGGCGGACTGGCGCCGTGCATCACACGTAAAATGCTGGAACGGTTTGGCGTTAACCTCGCCGCGTTTCCCGAGCTGGTAAAGGTGCAGGACGACACCTGTGTCCCGCTGGCGACAGCGATCCCCGGCAGCCTGGTCGCATTTAACTTCGCCTCGCAGCGTCTGAATATCAGCCTGCCGCAGGTGGCGATGCAGAACAGCGCCCGTGGCTATATCCCGCCTGAACAGTGGGATGAAGGGATCCCCGCCGCGCTGTTGAACTACAGCTTTACCGGCAACCGGGGAAGCGAGGATGACAGCTACTATCTGAACCTGCAGAGCGGGCTGAACTATGGCGCCTGGCGTTTACGCAATAACGGCGCCTGGCGTTATACGCAAAACAACGGTCAGCGGCACAGTAACTGGCAGAACATCGGCACCTGGGCGCAGCGCACCGTCATTCCGCTCAAAAGCGAGCTGGTGCTGGGCGACAGCAATACCGGCAATGATGTCTTTGACAGCGTCGGTTTCCGCGGCGGGCGGCTTTTCTCGTCCGACAGCATGTACCCGGACAGCCTGCAGGGCTACGCGCCAACCGTGCGCGGTATCGCCCGTACCCCGGCCAAAGTGGTTGTTCGCCAGAACGGCTATGTTATCTACCAGAGCTATGTCCAGCCTGGCGCGTTTGCCATTACCGATCTGAACCCTACCTCTTCAAGCGGCGATCTGGAAGTGACCGTAGAAGAGAAGGACGGCAGCCAGCAACGCTATACCGTGCCGTACTCCACCGTGCCACTGTTGCAGCGTGAAGGTCGCTGGAAGTATGACCTCGTGGCCGGGGATTACCGCAGCGGTAACAGCGATCAGGACACGCCGTTCTTCACCCAGGGCACGCTGATTACCGGTCTGGCCAATGGTTACACGCTCTACGGCGGTACGCAGCTGGCGTCGCGCTATACCGCGGTGGCCATTGGCGCCGGGAAAAACCTCGGTGACTGGGGGGCTGTGTCGGTCGATATCACCCATGCCCGCAGCCAGCTGGCGGACGACAGCCGCCATGAGGGCCAGTCCCTGCGTTTCCTGTATGCAAAATCACTCAACGGATTCGGCACCAACTTCCAGCTGCTGGGCTATCGCTACTCCACGAAAGGGTTTTACACCCTGGATGATGTGGCCTGGCGTTTGATGGAAGGCTATCAGTATGCCGACAGCAAGGATGATGACGGCGTGCCGGACGTGCAGAGCTATCACAACCTGACGTGGAACAAAAAAGGGCGCTTCCAGCTCAATATCTCTCAGTCGCTGGGTGATTACGGCTCAGTCTATGTCTCCGGCAGCGAGCAGACCTACTGGGGCACCAGCCAGTCGAACCTCTGGTATCAGCTCGGCTATGCCGGAGGTGTAAAAGGGATCAACTACTCCCTGTCATGGTCGTGGAACAAGTCCGTCGGGATAGAGGGAACGGACCGGATCGCGTCCTTTAACGTCTCGGTGCCGTTCAGCCTCTTTACCCGTCAGGGATATCGCCGGGACAGCGCCATCGATCGCGCTTACGCCACGGCCTCAGCCAGCCGCAACAGCGACGGTGATACCAGCTGGCAAACCGGGGTCAGCGGCACCCTGCTGGAAGATCGCAACCTGAACTACAGCGTTACGCAGGGGCACACCAGCACCAACGGCTCAAGCGGTAGCGCCAGCGCAAACTGGCAGGCGACCTACGGCACGCTGGGGGTGGGCTACAACTACGCGCGCGATCAGCACGATCTCAACTGGCAGCTCTCCGGTGGGGTGGTGGGCCATGCCGACGGCGTCACCTTCAGCCAGCCGCTGGGCGACACTAACGTCCTGATCAAAGCGCCGGGAGCCTCGGGCGTCAGCGTGGAAAACCAGACCGGGGTGAAAACCGACTGGCGAGGCTACGCGGTCATGCCGTATGCCACCGTCTACCGCTATAACCGCGTGGCGCTGGATACCAACTCCATGAGTAACAACACCGACATCGAAAATAACGTCAGCAGCGTAGTACCGACCAAAGGTGCGCTGGTGCGCGCCAGCTTCGATACCCGTATCGGCGTACGTGCCCTGCTGACCGTGACCCGCGGCAACCAGCCTGTGCCGTTTGGTGCCGTGGTCCGTGAAACCCAGAGCGGGGTCACCAGTATGGTGGGCGATGACGGGCAGATTTACCTGAGCGGGCTGCCGCTAGAAGGGGAGCTGCTTATTCAGTGGGGCAATGGGATGCAGTCCCAGTGTCGTGCGCACTATCGTTTGTCGCCTGAAAGCCAAAATCAGGCCATTACCATGGCGGGGGCAAGCTGTGACCGTTAACAGGAACCCAAAGATGCGCAGTTTACGTAATGTGTTTAGCTTAGCGCTGCTCTGCAGCACGATGCCCGCGTGGGCGACGGTTTGCCAGAACGCCACGGGTGTGCCGAAGGATATCTCATACGATCTTTCAAACGTCTTTAACAGTTCCAATAACAAACCGGGGCAGATTGTGACCCTTGCGCAAAAATCCGGGCTGGTGGGCGTGAACGCCATTTGCCCTAAAGGAACAACCGGAAAGTCCACGATGCGTAGTTATGTCACCAGCCTGCCGATAACGACGGTAATTGATGGCTATAAGTATGTGAAGCTGAATGACTACCTTGATGGCGCAATGCAGATCCACGATGACTACGCGGGCACCTTCTATCCACCGTCAGACTACATTCAGATGGGGCAGCACCCTAACGTTCCGAACAACAAAGCGTTTCCTGTCACCGATTCGAAGCTGGTCTTTCGTCTGCGGGTCACACGGCGGTTTATCAACATGGTGGTGATCCCCCAGCAGACCATGTTCACCGTCTATGTCACCACCACGTCATCCGATCCGCTGAATACGCCGGTCTATACCATCAGCTACAGCGGCACCATTCAGGTACCACAAAGCTGTGCGATTAACGCCGGGCAGGTGGTGGAGTTTGATTTTGGTGATATTGGCGCGTCGTTGTTCAGCCAGGCGGGGGCCGGCAATCGTCCTCAGAACGTCTCACCACAAAGCAAAACCATTGCCATTAAGTGCACCAATGTGGAGGCCAATGCGTATCTGACGATGCGCATCGAGGCGGAAAAAATCTCGGGCAATGCGCTGGTTTCCGATAACCCGGATTTAGGGTTTGTCGTGGCGAACGATAGCGGTACGCCTCTGACGCCTAACAACCTGAACAGCAAAATTCCGTTCCGTCTGGATGACAGCGCGCAGGCGCAGGTGGGGATCCGGGTCTGGCCGGTGAGCATTACGGGGAATAAGCCAGCAGAAGGCCGGTTCACCTCTCGCGGCTATCTGCGCGTGGATTACGATTAAGGGGAAGAGATGGGGAACTGGAAATGGCCTTTCGCTGCGCTGGCCCTGACGATGTGTCAGGCAAACGCGTGGTCAGCCACAGCGCTGGGCGAGATCAATATTCAGATGTACGGCAATATCGTTGATTTTACCTGTGTGGCAGAGGGCAGCGACAGCGACAAGACCGTCACGCTGGGCACCTGGCCGACGAAGCAGCTCAGCACCACGGGGAGTCGCACGCAGCCCATGCCCTTCACGCTGAAGCTGACAGGCTGTCCGCCAGGCTCGGCATCAATTACGTTTTCCGGGAAAACTGACGGGAGTGACAGCGGATTGCTGGCGTTGAATGACGCCAGTACGGCGAATAACGTCGCGGTGGAGATCAGGGATGCGGATAAAACACGTCTTGCGTTACAGCAGGCCAGCCAGCCGGTAGCGGTAGATGCGCAGGGTAATGCCGTGTTGTCATTTTATGCTAATTATATTGCCACAGCGGATAACCCCCGACCCGGACGCGCCGATGCGGATGCCACATTTATGATTAATTATAATTAGCGCTGACCGCACTCCCTGCAACTCAGATAAACTGCAGGGAGTGAATTCAGGTTATAGCAGCTCGTGTGCCTTGGCGTAATCAATTAATTCCACAATGCTTTGCACACCGAGCTTGGAATAAATATTGGATTTGTGCGCGCTAATGGTTTTGTTGCTTAATAGCAGCTGTTCGGCAATTTCCTTATTCGATAAGCCATTCGCCAGATACCGCAGTACGGTGACCTCACGGTTCGATAATGGCATATCGGATGCCATCCCTTTCCCTGAGCCCAGGTGATTAATAAAGTTCAACGTTTCCGACGGGAAAAAAGAATAGCCCATCAGAATCATTTCCACGGCGTTGTAGATCTCACCTAAATCTTTTCGTTTACTGACAAACCCATTTGCCCCGGCGCGGATGGCGCGGCCCGCGTAAAAGGACTCCGATTTGGAAGAGAGGAACAGGACCTTTATGTCTTTGTTTAAGTTTCTGATTCTTTTCAATAAAGCGAAGCCATCGGTGCCCGTAAGTTCAATGTCCAGGATCACCAGATCGATGGCGTGATTGCGGATACAGTCGAGAACTTCATGGCTGTCGCCAGACTTCAGTTTGACTGTGATATTTTTATTTTTCTGTAGCAGGACTTCTATCGACATTCTGACGATAGGATGTTCGTCCATAATGATAACGGATGCCGGTTTCATTTTTTATGCCTCAGATTGTTAAAAGCGTTATGCTGAGTTTGGTTCAAACTCTCGAAATGCCGGAAGGATAAATTTGCAGATCCTTATAGGGTGGTATTTCCCTGGAAAGAGCGAAAGCATCCTTGTTAACGTAGTGGTAATGTCATTGCCTCAGCGCGGTCATCTCATTTGGCTGGTGGCGGCAAAAAGGTTTTTCTTATTCATAATTGGTACGCGTCTTATTATACCGTGTAAGTTTTCTCCGAAAAGCCTGCAGATTAATTCATGATTATTGATTTGTATTATCTTCTGGATCTGAATGGCTATTTTTTTAAATTTAGCGGAAATGTCCTGTTATTCCATTTACCGCATCTTTTCATCTTTATGTAATAACAAAAAATAACAGATACCACTATATGTTGCAAAGTTGTTAATAAAATGACGGGGCAGTAAAACGTCTCACCTGCTGCTGAAGTGGCGTGAATTTGCACAGATAGCGCGTCTCATCCTCATCCCGATACCTCTCCCCGATATCAGAAAAATACTATGCCGGAAGAGCAAAATCTTCTGCGGCCTTCGCTTTAAGCGCCAGGGGCGTACAACCAAATTGCTTGTTTTTACATCATTATCATCCTGTTAACGGAACCATCAATCCCTTAACGCATGGATGAAAGTGCTGCGCTTTACTTATTCTTTAATATTTCACGTGGTTCAGAGTCAGAAATTAGGAATAGTTGTAATTTCGAGATTTATGTTAACGGTTAACATAAAATTAACATTCTCGGTAAGTAACTTCCTAAAGATCTTTAGGAAATAAGGGGTTAGGTTAAGAGTAAAACGGGCAGTCGGAGAGATTATTGAGAAGATGCAGCAGTTCCTGGCGATGGCTAAGCCCGAGCTTCACCAGAATGCAGCTCAGGCGATAGATAATGCGGCTGTAGGGGCGATTCTGCAGCAGGGCGATCTGACGTAGTGACTTCCCCCGCGACAGCTCCTGTAAAATGGGCCACTCGCCGCGAGAGAACCACTCTTTACTGGAGCCCTGTGGAGGGCTGATGTCCATCAGGCTGTGCTGGAGTGCCGCCGCCGTTGACTGGCGTTCAAGGACATGAAACGGCCCCGCCGCTTTACAGAACAGACGGGTGTCGTAATTATCCGCCCTGACCAACAGATACGGCGTAAGAAATGGCGGATACAGGCTGTGTCTTCTCAGCTGATCCAGCTTTTCCATAAGCGCCGTGGTGCGGCTTTCAATATCTACCACCAGACGGGCTGCAGGCCACTGGTTGAGCGCCTGAAAGGCTTCGTCCAGCGTCGGGTAGTCGCTACAGCTGCTCAGGGGAAACTGGCCGTTCAGAAAACCGGTGCGCAGGAAATGATCTTCCGTAACCAGAATAATAAAGGGCGCGTCGGTTTTGCGATGTTGGTGGATGGACTGGCTCAAAAATTCGAGCCGGTCGAAAAAGGGGGGAGCAAAAGGCGAGTGCGTAAATCCCAGTGCATCACTTCCTGTACGCCGCCGCCGGTAACGGCGCACTGTCATTCGCATGGCTTCCCTCCTGGAAATGGCTTTTTATTCCTCCGGCCATGTCCAGGACGGCCAGTAGTACCCCTGGCCGAGTCCTGCTCCTGCCTGTCGTGCTCGGCTATGATCCTTTTCAGTCTCAATACCTTCAATAAGCACGTTGTCGGCAAGCTGAAAGCAACGTGTCACCAGTTGCCCGAGCGCAGGGGTGGCGCGTAAACGCCAGAATGCTTCCTTGTCGATTTTTATGCCGGTTAACGGCAGCCGGCAGGACAAAAACGGTTGGACGATCGCTTCATCAATATCATCCAGCCAGATACCGTGGCCTTCTCTTCTGAGCTGCAGCAGGCGCTGGTGAACGTCCTGCCGTTTTGTGTCAGACAGCGCCAGAAAGCGTGCCGGGTCGACAATTTCTATATTCAGCGGTGCGGCAGGCAGCCGGAGAAGCCGCTGAAAGGCGTCCGGCTGCGTTAATACGGTTATCGGCAGATTGACGTAAAGATTATGACAGTGCGGGGTATTTTTTAGCGCGACAAGTTGCGCTTCAAGCAGCGTAAGTGACCACTCCGCAGACCGATCGTTGAAAAATGCTTCGCTTTGCTCTCTTGCTGACAGAACGCTCAGCACTTCCACTCCAACCTGGCGCTGCGAGGAGAGGGCGATGATAGGCTCAAGTTTAATGCCCGCGATATCGTGAGAGAGGTGCTGTAAGCTGGGGGACGTATCGATCAGGTTTTGCGCTGTCACTCCATTGTCCTGTTGTCTGTCAGCCTCCAGGCGGCCGGGATACCTCACACTAGTGTGACGGGCTGACGCTCAGGAAAACAGCAGGCGTTACTTAAATGCAGCTAAGCCTTTTCGCAGCGCTAAATTCTACGAAAGAAAGGCCGGGAATGTTGAAAAAACAGCCATATTTACAATCAGCTAGCCCTAATCGGAGGTGAAAACGGAAAAGGCATTGACTCACCTGCCATTGACCGTATAATTCTTCGCGTTTCACCACCGCGAAGTTCACTCTTCTCAGTGCGCCCTTAGCTCAGTTGGATAGAGCAACGGCCTTCTAAGCCGTAGGTCGTAGGTTCGAATCCTACAGGGCGTGCCATTTAGTCTCAGCGCTTAATCCAGCCCACTCTTCCCCAGACCGACCAACCGCTACCGAACCTTCACTCTGTGCCTGCTTTTAACCGTCTGATTTGCGTGGTTAATTCCAGATGTGTATCATTCTGAACCCGGCTCTGTAGCCTGTCGGTCAGAACGTTTGTTCCGCCATCGACCGGTCATTGGCGTAGTTCCAGTCAGGGCCACCATACCGCCACTAGCTCATCGGGAAGAGCGACAACCAGGATGTTGTAGTACGGAGTTCGAGGCTCCGGTGGCGGACCAACGCCGACTTAGCTCAGTAGGTAGAGCAACTGACGTGTAATCCGTAGGTCATCCGTTCGATTCCGGTAGTCGGCACCCTATTTATGGCTTCCCCGTGGGATGCCTCCGGCACGACATTCATTTCACTGTTGTACATGCCAATCATGAAGGACATTTATGTGGTATCTACTCGCAACTTCGCTTGCCGCACTTTCCCTGAATAAAAGCCTGGCTTACCTGATGCTGGGGTTAACGGCATTTCTCGGCTGGAAACAGAGCATTCTTGATGCCCCGGCGCTGCTGGTGATTGCATTAATCGTTATTGGCTGGTCTGTTGTTGAATGGCTACGTAATAAAAATAATAAATATACTTATCTGGTCGAGGGCCTGTGCGTGGTCATCGCCGTTGCCCTGGTTTTGCATGCGATCCCTGGCTTCCATAACCCCCAAGTACTGGACGCTGTCGTTGTTGGTCCGCAAAGCATGCCGTTCAGTATGTACTTTAATATGGACAAGGCAGTGGTGCCGTTCTTTTTAATTACGTGCATGCCAACGTTATTCGTAGCAAAACCCCTTTATAAAGCTGGCAAGGTAGGCTGGGGAATATTGGTATTGGCGATACCCGCGCTGTTACTTCTGGCTGTTGCGTTGGGCGGGCTGAGAATTGAGCCGCATGTGCCAGAATGGTTTGCTCAATTTGCCCTTGCGAATATTTTCTTCGTCTCTTTGGCCGAGGAAGCCTTGTTCAGAGGCTATCTGCAGCAGCGCTTGTCCCGGGTTGTGCATCCTGTTGTGGCACTGTTGATTGCCTCACTCATTTTTGGGCTAATGCATTATAGCGGCGGTTTACTGCTGATTATTTTTGCCAGCCTCTCCGGTATTATTTACGGCCTGGCGTGGATGTGGAGCGGCAGGCTCTGGGTTGCAACGTTCTTCCATTTTGGGCTGAACTGCGTGCATTTATTGTTCTTCACCTATCCGATGTACGCCCCTCACGCGTCTGTATGATGCTTTTTAAAATAGTGGCCTTATAAATTTGGCTGCCTCCGGATAAGCATAAAAAGCCCCGAAGCATCGGGGCTTTTTTTATATATGCCGCGGGCATGAATAACACATTTACCTTCGCGTCAGAATAAATAGAAGGCTAATGAATTTCATTGTTGGCAGGCTTAAGGTTTTCTTAATCTAAAAATTATCTCGCATTAAAATTTGGGTTTTTATCATTCTAAAATCTGCTAAAAACGAATTTTACACTTTTACGTCTAAACTCGATTGATAGTAATTATCATTAGCGTTGTTGTATGCTTTAATCCTGTCCCACACAGCCCTTTGTTGTTTATCACGTTGGTCTATTAAGGATATGTTCATGAATTCTCGCCTGCTGTCATGCTTCTCGCTTGCCCTGTTGTCTTCATCACTTTTCCTTTCAACTCAATCGATTGCTGCTGATAACAACGAAGGTATCGTTGTTTATAACGCGCAGCATGAAAATCTGGTGAAGTCGTGGGTAGACGGTTTTACCAAAGAAACGGGTATTAAGGTCACGCTGCGTAATGGCGATGACAGCGAGCTGGGCAACCAGCTGGTGCAGGAAGGCAGCGCATCGCCTGCGGATGTATTTTTAACTGAAAACTCGCCGTCAATGGTGCTGGTTGATAACGCCAAACTGTTTGCGCCATTAGATGCAGAGACATTAAAGCAGGTACCGGCGGAGTATCGTCCGGCACACGGTCGCTGGATCGGGATTGCCGCTCGCAGCACGGTGTTTGTTTATAACCCGGAAAAACTGAGCGAGCAGCAGCTGCCAAAATCGCTGATGGATCTGGCTAAACCCGAGTGGAAAGGCCGCTGGGCTGCCTCTCCGTCAGGAGCCGATTTCCAGGCGATCGTCAGCGCAATGCTGGCTCTGAAAGGCGAGCAGGCCACCCTTGAGTGGCTCAAAGCGATGAAAGCCAATTTCGTTGCCTATAAAGGCAACAGCACGGTGATGAAAGCCGTTAACGCCGGTCAGATTGATGGCGGGGTGATTTATCACTACTACCGTTTTGTCGATCAGTCCAAAACGGGTGAAAACAGCAAAAACACTAAGCTCTACTACTTCAAACACCAGGATCCGGGCGCCTTTGTTAGCCTCTCCGGCGGCGGCGTGCTGGCGTCCAGCAAACACAAAGCGCAGGCACAGGCCTTCATTAAATACATCACCGGCAAAGAAGGGCAGGATAGCCTGCGCACCAATAACGCCTTTGAATATGCGGTGGGCGTGAACGCGGCCTCTAACCCGAAACTGGTGCCGCTGAACGAGCTGGATGCACCGAAAGTGGAACCTTCCACGCTTAACAGTAAAAAAGTCATCGCGCTGATGACGCAAGCTGGCCTGCTGTGATCCTGAGAGTAAAGTGAACGTCCTATGTCTGGTCTGAGTCTCGACATCGGCAAAAACAGAGTGCGGGAGCCTGCCCGCAGGCGTCCTGCGCTGCCGATGGTTGCGTTAGCTGTCCTGTTTTCATTAATGGCGCTTCTGCCTTTGGGCTTTATCATTGCCATAGGCATTGAGACGGGCTGGGAAACCATTAAGGCGTTGGTGTTTCGCCCGCGTGTTGCTGAGCTGCTCAGCAACACGCTGTGGCTGACGGCCTTAGCGGTGCCACTCTGTATCGTCACCGGCGTGGCGATAGCCTGGCTGACGGAACGTACTCAGCTCGCCGGGCGGGGGATCTGGTCTGCGCTGGCGGTGGCCCCGTTGGCCATCCCCGCGTTCGTGCAAAGCTACGCCTGGGTGAGCGTGGTGCCTTCCATGCATGGGCTTTCTGCGGGCGTGTTTCTCTCCGTGTTAGCCTACTACCCGTTTATCTATATGCCCGTGGCGGCGGTGCTGCGTCGTCTGGATCCAACGCTTGAAGATGTTGCCGCTTCGCTCGGCACGCCGCCGTGGCGGGTCTTTTTTCGCGTGGTGTTACCGCAGCTTAAGCTCGCGATTTGCGGCGGCGCGCTGCTGGTGGCCCTGCATCTGCTGGCGGAATATGGCCTGTACGTGATGATCCGCTTTGATACCTTCACCACCGCCATTTACGACCAGTTCCAGTCGACATTCAGTGGCCCGGCGGCAAACATGCTGGCGGGGGTGCTGGCGCTATGCTGTCTGGCCATCTTGCTGCTGGAAGGGGTCACCCGCGGGAAAGCCCGTTATGCGCGCATCGGCGCAGGGGCGGCACGTGAACAGACGCGCTGGCCGCTAAAGCCTGTTGCTGCGGCGTTGGGCCAGCTGTTTTTCCTCATGCTGATTGTGCTGGCGCTGGGCGTACCGCTCATTGTGCTGTGTCGCTGGATATGGCTTGGCGGCGTACAGAACTGGATGAGCGCCGATCTCTGGCACTCGCTGCGCCAGACGCTGATGCTCGGCGTGGGCGGCGCGCTGCTGACCACCGCCTGTGTCATTCCCATCGCCTGGCTCGGTATCCGTTATCCGCACCGCATCTTCCGGATGCTGGAAGGGTGCATTTACATCACCAGTTCTCTGCCGGGGATCGTCACCGCCCTCGCGCTGGTCACGGTCACCATTCACTATGCACGTCCGATTTATCAGACCGAAATTACGCTGTTCCTGGCTTACCTGCTGATGTTTATGCCCCGTGCGCTCATTAACCTGCGGGCCGGGATTGCCCAGGCGCCGGTGGAGCTCGAAAACGTGGCGCGCAGTCTGGGCAGCACGCCCGCGAAGGCATTGTGGAGCGTCACCATGCGATTGGCCGCGCCCGGTGCGGCGGCAGGGGCGGCGCTGGTCTTCCTTGGCGTCAGTAACGAACTGACGGCGACGCTGCTGCTCTCCCCGCTGGGAACGCGCACGCTGTCCACCGGTTTCTGGGCGCTGACCAGCGAGATCGATTATGTTGCCGCTGCGCCTTACGCCATGCTGATGATTTTGATTTCACTTCCGCTGACCGCCATTCTTTATATGCAGTCCAAAAAAATTGCAGGGCTATGAGATGCTTGAATTAACGTCCATTTCTAAATCGTTTTCCGATGCGCAGGTGCTCGACAGCTTAAACCTGAGCGTCGCGCCGGGAAGCCGGACGGCGATTGTCGGGCCGTCAGGGTCGGGTAAAACCACGCTGCTGCGTATCCTTGCCGGGTTCGAAACGCCGGATAGCGGACGGATCGTGATGCAGGGCCGAACCCTGTTCGATCAGAACAACTTTATTCCCGCGCATCTGCGTAAAATTGGCTTTGTTCCTCAGGAGGGGGCGCTCTTCCCGCATCTTAATGTGGCAGACAACATTGCCTGGGGATTAGACGGTACCCGCCACGAGAAGCGCCAGCGCGTGGAAGCACTGATGGAGATGGTCTCGCTTGACAGACAACTCGCCACGCACTGGCCGCATGAGATTTCCGGCGGCCAGCAGCAGCGCGTGGCGCTTGCCCGCGCGCTGGCGCAGCGTCCTTCCCTGATGCTGCTGGATGAACCCTTCTCGGCGCTGGATACCGGCCTGCGCGCCATGACGCGTAAGGCCACGGCTGACCTGCTGGCGGAAGCGGGCGTGGCCTCGATCCTGGTTACTCACGATCAAAACGAAGCGTTGTCCTTTGCCACGCAGGTGGCGGTCATGCGATCCGGACGTTTCACTCAGGTCGGCACGCCTTATCAGGTCTATAGCCAGCCCGTGGATGAAGAGACGGCGCTGTTCCTGGGGGATGCGGTGATCCTGCCTGCTCAGCTCGCCAGCGGCTATGCGCTCTGCGCGCTGGGCGAGGTGCCCACGGATAACGCCCAGGCGACGGGGCAGGGCAGAGTGATGTTGCGCCCTGAGCAACTGCACGTGACGGCATGCGCGGCGCACGAAAGCCCGGTGTCGATTGTTGATGTGGATTTCACCGGCCAGCTCTCCACGCTGACGCTGGCGTTAGCCGGACAAACGGAGCCGATTACCCTGAAAACCGTCAGTCAGCCTGGATGGCACCCGGGGGCGGCGGTGCGTATTGATATTGCTGGTACGGCGCGCGTTTTTGAATATTCTTAATGTTCGTTAGTAATTTAATCCAACGGGTTGTTATAAAAGAATTTTCCTTAACGTGTGGCATTTCCTGAGATTCTCTACCATGCTCATAAAACCTCACCATCATGTGTGAGGTTTTTCGTAGTTGCTGATTAATCTCAAGGAAAAAAGGTTATGAAAAAGACGACTGCTATTTTGCTGGGAACGGCGTTTCTGTTTACCACCAATACCTTTGCGGCTGAACTGCTGACGAAAAATGAATTCGAGAAAGTCGAATCGCAGTATGAAAAAATCGGTACGGTAAGCACTTCAAATGAAGTCTCTATTGATGATGCAAAGAAAGAATTGATTGAAAAAGCAGATAAAGAAGGTGCCGACGTACTGGTGCTCACGTCAGGTAATACCAACAACAAAATTCACGGCACGGCCGATATTTACAAGAAAAAATAATGTCCTGCAGCCATCCCGGATCCGGGGTGGCTGTGCGTCACGCTTTCCCTCTGTAACACCTCTCTCTTCCCCGTCTTCATTTAACCCCCTTGTCCTCAGGCCGAAACGCGCGGTTACACTTGCTAACGCAGATATAATGCGTATAGTTCTCATTTGCATTACACATAAGCTTTTCTAAGGCCCGACAACGGGCCATTTTTGCGCGCACATTTAATGAGTCCATTATGAACAACACCAGAATGCATAAAACACTGCTGGCGCTCGCCGTTGGCGCAGTGACCCACGCTGCCCTGGCGGCAGAGGCAAAGCCAGAAGACACCATGGTCGTCCAGTCTGCCACCGGGCCTGATTTCACTCCCGGCGGCGACCAGCTGGTGCCCGCCTTCCTGGATGGACAGGTGGCAAACGGCGGCCGTCTGGGGATGCTCGGCCAGCAGAATGCCATGGACGTGCCGTTTAATATCATCAGCTACACCTCGAAGCTGGTGGAAGATCAGCAGGCGAAAACCATTGCTGATGTGGTTGCCAACGATGCGGGCGTGCAGTTTGTTCAGGGTTACGGTAACAGCGCCGAAACCTTCCGTATTCGTGGCCTGAAGTTTGACGGCGATGACATGACCTTTGGCGGCCTGTTCGGCGTGCTGCCGCGTCAGGTGGTGGATGCCCAGATGGTCGATCGCATTGAAATTTTCAAAGGGGCAAACTCGCTGATGAACGGCGCGGCAAGCTCCGGCGTGGGCGGGATGATCAACCTTGAGCCAAAACATGCGGGCGACGTCCCGCAGGCGAAAGTGGGCGTGGACTACACCTCTGACTCACAGATTGGCACCACGCTCGATGCAGGCCGACGCTTTGGCGACAACGACCAGTTCGGCGCGCGCGTGAACCTGGTTCACCGGGAAGGGGAAACCGGTGTGCCGAACGACCGCCGCCGCACCACGCTGCTCTCCACCGGTCTGGATTACAAAGGCGACAATTTCCGCACCTCGCTGGATCTGGGCTATCAGAAGAAAACCTTCCACGGCAGCCCGACCAGCGTCAACATTTCCGCCGTGGACTTTGTGCCTGAGCCGCCGAAAAACGATCGTAACTTCTCGCAGAAATGGGCCTACAGCGACATTGAAAACGAGTTCGGGATGTGGCGCAGCGAGTACGACATCACTGACAACTGGACGGCCTATACCGGTCTCGGCGCGCAGCACGCGCACGAAGAGGGGATCTACAGCGCGCCGAAGCTGGTGGACAAGAGCGGTAAGGCCACGGTTAGCCGTCTTGATACCAACCGTATCAGCGATTCCGTCAGCGGTATGGCGGGGATACGCGGTCACTTCACTACCGGCTTTGTCTCGCACAAGGTCAACGTGGGGTATTCCGCGATGACCAAAAACGAAAAAATCGCCTGGAAAATGTCGGCGACGGCGGATAACCCAACCACCAACATTTACCACAACACCGGCGTCGCGATGCCGGACAGCTCCAATTTCAACGGCTCTGGCGGCAAATACAGCGATCCGCTGACCAGCGGGCGCACCCGCACTCAGGGCTGGCTGCTGAGCGATACCCTGGGCGTGCTGGATGACAAGCTGCTGTTTACCGCTGGTGCACGTCATCAGAAAGTGGTCATCCGCGGGTACAACAAAATTACCGGTGCGGAAAACGACGCGGACGGTTTTGACGGCAGCCGCTGGATGCCAACCTACGGTGTGGTTTATAAACCGTGGGAGGAAATTTCGCTCTACGCTAACCACACCGAAGCGCTGCAGCCGGGTAAAACCGCGCCCAACACGGCCACCAACTACGGCCAGAGCACCGGTATCGTTCACTCTAAGCAGAATGAAGTGGGCGTGAAGGCGGACTTTGGTCGCGTGGGCGGCTCCCTGGCGCTGTTTGAGATCAAAATGCCGTCGGCGATCCTCGACGACAGCGGCCACTACGGCCTGGACGCTGAGCAGCGTAACCGTGGCGTGGAGCTGAACGTCTTCGGCGAGCCAATGCTCGGGATGCGTCTGAACGCCAGCGCCACCTGGCTGCAGGCCGAGCTGACCAAAACCAAAAACGGCGTGAATCAGGGCAACGATGCCATTGGTGTCCCGAACTTCTACGCCGTGCTGGGCGCAGAGTACGACATCAAACCGATTGAGGGCCTGACGGCTACCGCCCGCGTCAACCACTCCGGCACGCAGTACGCCGACCTCGCGAACAGCAAAAAGCTCGACAGCTATACCACGCTGGATCTGGGCATGCGCTATCGCTTCGCGGTGAACCACAATGAAAACCAGATGACGGTGCGCGCGGGCATCGACAACGTGACCAACGAAAACTACTGGTCCAGCGTTGACGATTCCGGCACCTACATCACGCAGGGCGAACCGCGTACCTTTAAGGTCTCGGTTGGCTACGAGTTCTAAGCGTTCCACCTCGTTATCCGGGGCAGGGATGCCCCCATCCTTCTGTACCTTGTTATAAAATTGTAATAAAAGCTTCTTACACTGGCCTCCAGACCTTTACCTCTTGGCCAATGACAGGAAGCCGCTATGGGCAGACCCCTCAAATCCGTATTTAAAAAAGAACATCGCGACGATATCACTAACCGCAGCGCTAACCCGGTATTCTCCGAGGTTGCGGAGGTATTCCTCTCCCGCCGCCGTTTTTTACAGATGGGCGCCGTGGCGGGTGCTGCCGCTTCATTCCCTTTTCTGATCAAACCTGAAAGCGCCATTGCTGCAGTATCAAGGCCTTCTGCACTGGCAAAAGCGGTTTCCCTGGGCTTTACCAGCATCGACGTATCCACGGAAGATACGGTCAGGGTGCCGGAAGGCTATATCGCCCGTCCGTTTTATCGCTGGGGTGACCCGACGGGGATCAAGAACAACATGCCGGCGTTTAAACAGGATGCCAGCAACACCACCGACGAACAGGCCGTGCAGGCGGGCATGCACCACGACGGGATGGCGTGGTTTAGCCTGCCGCAAGGGAAACAAAACCCGGAACATGGCCTGCTGGCGCTGAATCATGAGTACATCGATAACGGGATGCTGTTTACCGACGGCACGGCCAACTGGAATCTCGACAAGGCCCGCAAGGGGCAGAACGCGATGGGCGTGTCGGTGGTGGAGGTGAAAAAGTCGGGCAGCGACTGGCAGGTAGTTCGCCCGTCTTCGTATGCCCGCCGCATTACCGTCAATACGCCGATGCAGCTTACCGGCCCGGCACGGCATCAGGACTTAATGAAAACCGCCGCTGACCCGCAGGGGGAACGCGTGCTGGGCACCATGCAAAACTGCGCCAACGGCCATACGCCGTGGGGCACCTATCTCACCTGCGAGGAGAACTGGTCGGATATTTTTGTCAAAAAAGCCGATCTTAATCCGCTGGAAAAACGCTACGGCATCAGCGACAGCGATGAATCCTACCGCTGGAACGAGGTGGATGACCGCTTCAGCGTCGATAAAACCCCTAACGAACCCAACCGTTTCGGCTGGGTGGTGGAGATTGATCCCTACGATCCCACCTCCACGCCGCGCAAGCACACCGCTCTGGGCCGCTTCAAGCATGAAGGCGCCGCCGTCACGCTCGCCGCCGATAACCGCGTGGTGGTCTATATGGGGGACGACCAGAAGTTTGAGTATATCTATAAATTCGTCTCGGACAAAAAATACGATCCTGCCAACCGTGAAGCCAATATGCAGCTGCTGACGTCCGGCACGCTGTACGTTGCCCGGTTCAACGAGGAGGGGAGCGGCGACTGGCTGCCGCTGATCTTCGGGCAGAATGGCCTGGATAAAAGCAACGGTTTCGAAAGCCAGGGCGATCTGCTGATCAAAACCCGTCTGGCGGCCGACGTGGTGGGGGCGACGAAAATGGATCGTCCAGAGTGGATTGCGGTCGATCCGCACGCCAGCGGCAGCGTCTACTGTACGCTCACCAACAACAGCGATCGCGGGAAGGAGGGTAAGGCGCCGGTCGATGCCGCCAACCCGCGTGCCAACAACGTGTTTGGTCATATTATGCACTGGCACGAAGAGGGAGCCGATCCGGCCGCCGCTCGCTTTAAGTGGGATATTCTGGTGATGGCCGGGCGTACCGACAGCGACGATCCGAAGGCCAAAGGCTCCATGCAGGGGGCAGCATTCGGCAGCCCGGATGGCCTGTCGTTCGATCACCAGGGCGTGCTGTGGATCCAGACCGATGTCTCTTCCAGCACCATTAATAAGAAAGCGTACGAAGGGATGGGCAATAACCAGATGGTGGCTACCATTCCGGGCACCAATGAGTATCGCCGTTTCCTGACCGGCCCACGCGGGTGTGAAATCACCGGGATTGCGTTTACGCCGGACAACCGCACGCTGTTTATTAACATTCAGCATCCGGGAGAGGGCGGGGATGATATTACCGACCCGGCCAATCCGCGTGCTGTTTCCAACTGGCCAGACGCGAACCCGAACGGACGTCCGCGTTCGTCGACGGTGGTTATCACCAAAGCGGACGGTGGGATCATCGGTTCGTGACGTTTATCCGCCGGGTGCACGCAGTGGCCCGGCGTTAAACTTGCTACCACCAGCATGAAGTGTTAAAACGTGCCCCTTCTAAAAAAGAGACAGGGGTAGGACGTGAAAGACGCGTCATCCGCTTCAGGCAACGGTAGCGCTGAAGCTTCGTCGGAACAGAACCCGACGCTGCAACGTGGTTTGCAAAATCGACATATTCAGTTAATTGCCCTTGGCGGCGCGATCGGTACCGGGCTGTTCCTGGGTATCGGCCCCGCCATTCAGATGGCTGGCCCGGCGGTCCTGCTGGGGTACGGTATCGCCGGGGTTATCGCCTTCCTGATCATGCGCCAGCTCGGCGAGATGGTCGTCGAAGAGCCGGTGTCAGGCTCGTTCGCTCACTTTGCCTATAAATACTGGGGCCCGTTCGCAGGCTTCCTCTCCGGCTGGAACTACTGGGTGATGTTTGTGCTAGTGGGAATGGCCGAACTGACCGCCGCAGGCATCTATATGCAGTACTGGCTGCCCGAGGTGCCAACGTGGGTCTGGGCTGCGGCCTTCTTTATTATCATCAACGCCGTTAACCTTGTGAACGTGCGCCTGTATGGTGAAACCGAGTTCTGGTTCGCGCTGATCAAGGTGCTGGCGATTATCGGCATGATCGGCTTTGGCCTGTGGCTGCTGTTCTCCGGCCACGGCGGCGAGCGGGCCACTCTCGACAACCTCTGGCAGCACGGCGGCTTCCTGGCGACGGGCTGGAAGGGGCTGATCCTGTCGCTGGCGGTGATTATGTTCTCGTTCGGCGGGCTGGAGCTGATTGGGATCACCGCGGCCGAAGCGCGCGATCCGCATAAAAGCATTCCAAAAGCGGTTAACCAGGTGGTGTACCGTATTTTGCTGTTCTACATCGGCTCGCTGGTGGTACTGCTGGCGCTCTACCCGTGGGTGGAAGTGAAGTCCGACAGCAGTCCGTTTGTGATGATTTTCCACGATCTGAACAGCAACGTGGTGGCGTCGGCGCTGAACTTCGTCATTCTGGTGGCGTCGCTGTCGGTCTATAACAGCGGGGTGTACTCCAACAGCCGCATGCTGTTTGGCCTTTCGGTGCAGGGGAACGCGCCGAAATTCCTCACCCGCGTCAGCCGCCGCGGCGTACCGGTCAACTCTCTGCTGCTTTCCGGCGCTATCACCTCGCTGGTGGTGCTGATCAACTACCTGCTGCCGAAATCCGCCTTTGGTCTGTTGATGGCGCTGGTTGTCGCCACGCTGCTACTGAACTGGATCATGATCTGCCTGGCGCACCTGCGTTTTCGCGCCGCGATGCGCCGCAAGGGGCGTGAGACGCAGTTTAAGGCGCTGCTCTATCCGGCATGCAACTACATCTGTATTGCGTTCCTGGCGATGATCCTGGTGCTGATGTGCACCATCGACGACATGCGTCTGTCCGCGATGCTGCTGCCGGTGTGGGTGGTGTTCCTGTTTATCGCGTTTAAGCTCTCACGCAAAAAGTAGCCCGTTTTTCTCCCTCTCCCTGTGGGAGAGGGCCGGGGTGAGGGCAACAGACCGCATCAAACCAGACCGCACCTGCCTTCACGCCCGGTGGCGCTGCGCTTACCGGGCCTACATGTTGCACTATTAAATCTCAAACGCTATCCGTTTCCCGTTTGGTAACGTTACATCGATGCTTAGCTCCCCTCCAAGCGCACTCACATAGCGTTTGAGCGTTGAAAGTCGGGGGTCGTTTCCCGGCTGTTCGATTTTCGCCACCGTGGGTTGTTTTACCCCCATTGCCGCGGCCAGTTCTGTCTGCGAAATATTGAGCTCATCCCGCAGTTGGTTCAGCGCAACAATTCTGCGCATTACTTCAACTTTCGCCGCAATGCGCTCCTGACTTTCCGCGCTCTGTTGTGCCATAAGTTCTTTTAGCGTTGCCATATGGCCTCCTTATTCGCCAGATGTCTGTGATACTCAACGTCAGCCAGCGCTATCATCTCTTTATAAAACCGTTTTTGGTTGCAACCGGTTTTGTCCCCGGCACAGAGCACAATTGCTTTGCGGTCAGGATCAAAAGCAAAAAAGGCCCTGATGGGATTTCCTCTGTGCTGAATTCGTAACTCTTTCATGTTCCCAAAGGCTGAAGCCTTCACGGTGTCTACAAACGGCCGCCCAAGTTGCGGACCAAACTCAGAAAGAATATGCATTGCTGCCAGCACATCTTCTTTTAACGCTGTTGTTTGTTCAAAGAACCATTCATCAAATCTGTCTGTTGTCTCGACGTTCCACATCGTTTCTCCTGTAGCTTCCTCGCCTTATTATCTTATAGCCTATTGGCTATAATTCCAATCAGAACACATCTGTTTATCAGGCAAGCCTCTTTATCGTGACCCCCCTCCCAAATCTTCTACGATCCACAGGATCTTTATTTTGTAATCGATTACTTTTTGTTTGAGCTGTTTTGTAATCGATTACTTTTGAGGGTGAGGCTTATCATGGTGTCAACAACTGAAAGTAGTGGAAAGGCGATAGCACCGCACCGGCTGCTGGTGCCGCGTCTGTCGTTGATGATGTTTCTGCAGTTTTTTATCTGGGGAAGCTGGTCGGTCACGCTGGGTCTGGTGATGACCCAGCACAACATGTCGTTGCTGATTGGCGATGCGTTCTCCGCCGGGCCTATCGCCTCTATTCTGTCGCCGTTTGTGCTCGGCATGCTGGTGGATCGCTTCTTCGCCTCGCAAAAGGTGATGGCGGTGATGCATCTGGCCGGGGCAGCAATCCTCTGGTTCGTGCCGGGCGCGCTGATTGCGGAAAACGGTGCGCTGCTGATCGGCCTGCTGTTTGGTTACACGCTCTGCTATATGCCGACGCTGGCGCTGACCAACAATATCGCCTTTCACAGCCTGGCGAACGTGGATAAAACCTTCCCGGTGGTGCGCGTGTTTGGCACTATCGGCTGGATTGTGGCGGGCATTTTCATCGGCGTCACCGGCGTGGCGGCAAGCGTCACCATCTTCCAGGTGGCGGCAGTCAGCTCCGTGCTGCTGGCTCTCTACAGCCTGACGCTACCGCACACGCCTGCTCCCGCGAAAGGGCTGCCGGTGCAGGTTCGCGATCTCTTCTGCGCGGATGCCTTTGCGCTGCTTAAAACCCGCCACTTTTTCGTCTTTTCCGTCTGCGCGATGCTGATCTCCGTCCCGCTGGGGACCTACTACGCCTACACCGCCTCGTATCTGGCGGATGCGGGTATTGCGGATGTCAGTACCGCCATGTCGTTCGGGCAGATGTCGGAGATCTTCTTCATGCTGGTCATTCCGCTGCTGTTCCGCCGCCTGGGCGTGAAAATCATGCTGCTGATCGGCATGCTGGCGTGGTTTGTGCGCTACGCCATGTTTGCGCTGGGCGTGAGTGAAGAGGGGCGCATGCTGCTCTATCTCGGCATTCTGTTGCACGGCGTCTGCTACGATTTCTTCTTTGTTGTCGGCTTTATCTATACCGACCGGGTCGCAGGCGAAAAGGTCAAAGGTCAGGCGCAGAGCATGATCGTGATGTTCACCTACGGCATCGGCATGCTGCTTGGCTCGCAGATATCCGGCGCGCTCTATAACCGCCTGGTGGCCGGGCAGGCCGTTCCGCAGGCGTGGGTCACGTTCTGGTGGATCCCGGCGGTGGCTGCCGCGGCGATCGCGCTGATTTTCCTTCTCACGTTTAAGTATGACGATGACAAGGCGTAATGTTCTGGAGGTGGTATGAGAACGATTAAGGGACCGGGTATTTTTCTGTCGCAATTTATTGGTGTGAATGCACCGTTCAACACGCTCGACGGGCTGGCGGGCTGGGCGGCAGCGATGGGCTATAAGGCGGTGCAGATCCCCTGTAACCATCCGGCTATTTTTGATGTGCAGAAAGCGGCTGAAAGCCAGACCTATTGTGATGACATCACCGGCACGCTGGCGGAGCACGGGCTGGCGATCAGCGAGCTGTCGACCCATCTGGAAGGCCAGCTTGTGGCGGTAAACCCGGTGTACAGTGACGCGTTTGACCACTTCGCCCCTGCAGCCGTACGCGGCAATGAGGCCGCCCGGCAGGCGTGGGCCACAGAAAAACTGAAACAGGCCGCCGTGGCCTCGGCGAGATTAGGCCTGAAGGGGCACGCCACCTTCTCCGGCTCGCTGGCATGGCCGTTTTTCTACCCGTGGCCGCCGCACAATGAGCAGCGTTTTCAGGCGGCGTTCCAGGAACTGGCAACCCGCTGGCGCCCGATTCTGGACGCCTTTGACGAGCAGGGCGTGAACGTCTGCTTTGAGCTGCATCCGGGGGAAGATCTGCACGATGGAGTGACCTTTGAGCGTTTTCTGGCGCTTGTTGATAACCACCCGCGCTGCAACATTCTCTACGACCCAAGCCATATGCTGCTCCAGCAGATGGACTACCTGACCTTTATCGACATCTACCATGCGCGTATTAAAGCGTTTCACGTGAAGGATGCCGAGTTTCGCCCCAACGGGCGCAGCGGCGTCTACGGTGGCTACCAGCCGTGGCTCAACCGGGCCGGGCGGTTCCGCTCACTGGGGGACGGGCAGATCGACTTCAAAGGCATCTTCAGCAAGCTGACCCAGTACGACTACGACGGCTGGGCAGTGCTGGAGTGGGAGTGCTGCCTGAAGGATGGTGATACCGGCGCGAGGGAAGGCAGCGAGTTTATTCGCCGCCACATCATTCCGGTCTCCGGGCGCGCGTTTGATGATTTTGCCGCAGGGGGTAACGATGATTAACGTCGGCATTATCGGCAGCGGGTTTATCGGCCCGGCGCATATCGAGGCGCTTCGGCGTCTCGGGTTTGTGCAGGTGGTGGCGCTCTGCGACGGTACGTTTGCCGAGGCGCAGGCAAAAGCGCGTCAGCTTAACGTGCCGCACGCCTTCGACAGCGTGGAGGCGTTGCTTGCACATCCGGATTTACACGTGGTGCACAACTGCACGCCAAACCATCTGCACGCGGAGATTAACCGCCAGATCCTGCGCGCGGGAAAGCACGTCTTTTCCGAGAAGCCGCTGTGCATGACCCCGGACGAAGCGCGTGAGCTGGTAGCGCTGGCGGAACAGGCAGGGGTGGTCCACGGCGTCAGCTTTGTCTATCGCCAGTTTGCCATGGTGCGCCAGGCCGCAAGCATGATGAGGGCGGGTAGCATCGGGCGGATCTTCGCCGCGCACGGCAGCTATTTGCAGGACTGGATGCTGCTGGAAACGGACTATAACTGGCGGGTGGATGCGGCCCTGGGCGGTGCGTCGCGCGCGGTGGCGGATATCGGCTCGCACTGGTGCGACACGGTGCAGTTTGTTACCGGGCGGCGCATCATCGAGGTGATGGCCGATTTATCCATCGTCTGGCCGACGCGCAAGGCAAACGTGGCAGGCAATCACACCTTCACTCATGACGAAAACGCGCAGTATGAAGACAAGCGGGTCACCACCGAAGACGTTGGCTCAGTCCTGTTCCGCTTTGACGACGGCAGCAAAGGCTGCTTTAGCGTTTCGCAGGTGAGCGCCGGGCGCAAAAACCGTCTGACGTTTGAAATCAACGGCAGCGAACGGTCGGTGGCATGGGATCAGGAGGTGCCGCAACAGCTGTGGATTGGCCATCGTGCACAGGCCAATCAGACGCTCAGTGACGATCCGGGTCTGATGAACCACGATGTGGCCGACAGCGCTCACTTCCCCGGCGGGCACATCGAAGGCTGGCCCGATGCGTTTAAAAACATGATGGCGCAGTTTTACCGTGCCGTGCAGGTCGGCGTGATGCCCGAACGGCCCGAGTTTGCGACGTTCCACGACGGGGCGAACGTGATGTATATCATTGATGCCATTGTGAAAAGCCATCAGCAGCAGCACTGGGTTCGTGTGCAAGCGTAACGCGTTGCCCGGTTCGCCGGGCAACGAATTTATGGTAGCCTGCATAAAACGTTAACCGCAGGAAGTGCCGTCGCTATGTCAATTCAGAAAATCGCTCAGCTTGCCGGAGTGTCCGTGGCAACGGTCTCGCGCGTGCTTAACAACAGCGATACCGTGAAGGCGAAAAACCGCGAGCGCGTCCTGCAGGCCATCAAAGAGAGCAATTACCAGCCCAACCTGCTGGCACGCCAGCTGCGCACCGCGCGCAGCTATATGATCCTGGTGATGGTCTCGAATATCGCCAACCCGTTCTGTGCCGAAGTGGTGAAGGGCATTGAAGAGGAAGCCGAGAAGAACGGCTACCGTATTTTGCTGTGCAATTCCGGGTCTGATATCGAACGCTCCCGCTCGGGGTTAAGCCTGCTGTCGGGCAAAATCGTCGACGGCATTATCACCATGGATGCCTTCTCAAAATTGCCTGAACTTGCCGCCCTGATCGGCTCCGCGCCGTGGGTGCAGTGCGCCGAATACGCCGATGCCGGAACGGTCTCCTGCGTGGGCATCAATGATGTGGACGCGTCACAGCATGCCATCAGCCAGCTTGCCGACGGCGGACGCAAACGTATCGCGATGATCAATCACGATCTCAGTTACAAATATGCCCGCCTGCGCGAACGCGGCTACAAAAGCGTGCTCCACCTGCGGGATCTGGATTATCAGGCGGTGGAATATGCCCGCGATCTCAGCTCCAGCGCGGGCATGGCGGCGATGCAAAATCTGCTGAAGGACAACCCGCCGGACGCGGTATTTGCCGTGTCCGATACCCTTGCGGCAGGGGCGCTGCGTGCCATACAGCAGGTGGGGCTGCGCGTGCCGGAGGATATCGCGGTGGTAGGGTTTGATGGTACGGAGCTGGCGGAGATGATCTCGCTGACCACCATTGAACAGCCTTCGCGGGATATCGGGCGCAAGGCGGTCGATCTGCTGTTGAATAAAATCGACAACCCGGATGCGCCCACGGAGAGGGTGATGCTGGACTGGCGCTTTATTTCCCGCGCCAGTACCTGATTATTGTGCGATGCCGCCCGCCAGGGATCGAATATCGTTCCCGGTGGGGGACTGATGAATACGCAGACCAAATTCATCCACCACGGCAAAAATATGGTCGAAGATGTCAGCCTGAATCTCTTCATATTCCGCCCAGACCACCGTGTTGGTGAAGGCATATATTTCAATCGGCAGACCATTTGCGTCAGGCGCCAGCTGGCGCACCATCAGCGTCATATCTTTACGAATACGCGGGTGGTTACGCAGATATTCATTCAGATAGGCGCGGAAGGTGCCGATATTGGTCATCTTGCGCAGGTTTAATACCGATTCCCCTTCACCGTTTTGCTGATTCCACAGGTTTATTTCCTCATGACGCGCGGCCAGATAAGGCTTCAGCAGTTTCGCCTGAATCAATTTCTGCTGCTCCTGCTCGTCGAGAAAGTGAATGCTGGTGGTGTCGATATTCAGGCTGCGCTTAATGCGCCGCCCGCCGGAGGCAGACATGCCGCTCCAGTTGATAAACGCGTCGGAGACCAGCGCCCACGTCGGAATGGTGGTGATGGTGTTATCGAAGTTGCGGACTTTAACCGTGGTGAGACCAATGTCCGTCACCGTGCCGTTAGCGCCGTATTTCGGCATCTCCAGCCAGTCGCCGAGCTTGAGCATATCGTTAGCGGAGAGCTGAATACCGGCGACCAGCCCCAGAATAGGGTCTTTAAACACCAACATTAACACCGCCGCCATGGCCCCCAGGCCGCTTATCAGAATGGCGGGTGACTGGCCGATCAGCAGGGAGATGATTAAGATCCCCACCAGAATGGCGCTCACCAGCTTGATCCCCTGGAAGATCCCCTTCAGCGGCAGCTGTGAGGCGGTCGCCATTTTCTGCGACAGATTAAAAATCACGTCCAGCAGCGAGAAGAAAGAGAGCAGGGCATACACCATCACCCACAGCTTCGCGCAGGTGGTGAGCATTTCCGCGGCTTCGCTGCCTTTTTGCAGCCACAGTACCGCCTGAACGTTGACGATTATCCCCTGAAGGGTAAACGCCAGGCGATGAAATAACTTGTTCTGCGTAATGATCTGCAACCACAAATGGCTGCTGGCCTGCGCACGTTTCTCAAAAGCGCGGAGCACCACTTTGTGCAGAATAAAATGAACAATGATGGCGGTAAGAAAAATAATACCAAAGATAATCACTAACGAGGTGGTGTGATTAATTTCAATCCCTAACTCTTCAACCTGAGCAATTAATTCCTGCATAACGTCTCCTGTATTGATGCAGCCCCATAATGGCGGCTGCGGATCTATTATGCAAATTCGCGGCTTATTTGGTGGCGTGGAAGGTTTTCACCACCGGCAGGCACAGACGATGGCGCATACGTAACGTTGCCAGCCCCAGCACGATCATCATGCCGGTTTCCACGGCGAGGAAGACGTTAATCGCCTGGGTGTAATCGCCGTGGTGGTTTTGCAGCGCGTGCAGCAGGATCGCACCAAAAATCGCCGGGCCAAGCCCCAGGGCGGCCTGCTGCAGCGTACTTAAAATCGCGCTGGCCGCCCCGGCATCGTCAGGCTGAATGTCGCGCATCCCGATGCGGTAGAAGCTGTTGACGATCAGCGCCTGCCCATAGCCAACCAGCCCGGTTGCCGGTGCCAGCGTCAGCGCCGTGTTGTCCATGCCCCAGAGACGGAAGGTAGCAATCAGCGCCAGCAGGCCGATAATCTGAATCGCCAGCCCGGTCAGCAGAATCGAGCTGGTGCTGTAGCGGGCAATCAGACGCGGGGCAAACCATGCCGATATAAAGTAGGTCACCCCCAGGGCGATAAAACTGTTCCCCGACTGCCACGGTGCCATTCCCAGACCGGTTTGCATGGTCAGCGCCATACAGAACATAAACCCGGACCAGACGCTGAAAAAGAGCAGCGCAATCAGCACGCCAAAGCGGATGCTGCGAAGCTGCATCAGACGCGGCGGGATCAGCGGATGGGCATCCTCACGCTCTTTTTTACGGGCATTTAAGACCATCAGATACCCCAGCGGGATAATCGCCATCAGTGCGGCATTCAGCGGCCAGGACCAGTGCCACTGCGGGCCGAGGGCCATCGGAAACAGCAGGCAGCAGAGAATGACGGCCAGCAGGACGGTGCCCGTCCAGTCAATGCGCGACGGGGTTTCGCGACGGGTTTCCGGCACATAGCGACGACTCAAGCCCAGAACCACCAGACAGATGGGCACGTTGATAAAGAAGGCGTTACGCCAGCCCAGCCCGGCGATATCCGCCGACACCAGCCAGCCGCCGCCCATCTGCCCGACGATAAACGCAATGCCGCCGATACCGCCAAACAGGCTGATCGCTTTCGCATGGGCCGTGCCTTTTAGCGTCACGTGCAGCGTGGCGAGGATTTGCGGCACGATCAGCGCCGCTCCTGCGCCCTGAATGATGCGCGCGGCAAGCAGTTGCTCAATGGTTCCCGCCATTCCACACAGCAGCGACGCCAGGCCAAAACTTGCCACGCCCCACATAAACAGACGACGGCGCCCGAGGTTATCCCCGAGCTTGCTGCCAAGGGCAAGGCAGACGGCGAAGGCCACGCCGTAGAGCGCGACAATCAGCTCCAGTTCGGTGGCGGTGGCGTGCAAGGAGTGGGTGATAGCGTCCAGCGCTACGTTGGTGATCGAGGTATCAATCAGCGGCAGCATCTGGCCGGTTAACAGCAATATCAGGCCTGCGCGACCCGGTGAAACAACTGACGTATTCATGGTAACTCCATTGCGTCATTCAACAGATGGTCGTAGCATCAACGATCTAATAAACGGGTACCAGTTCTTGCTTATACTGGTACTGGCACTACCATGCAGGGGGAGTTATGGCGCTGATGTCTGAACCTGTTGTCTCACTCAAGGACGACACGCGAAAACAGCTGGGGGCATTTTTACGCGCCCGGCGTGAGAGCCTTGATCCACAGCGTCTTGGATTGCCGCGCAGCGGCCGCCGCCGCACGCCGGGGTTGCGCCGTGAAGAGGTGGCTTTGCTGGCTGACGTGGGCGTGACCTGGTACACGTGGCTGGAGCAGGGCAGAGATGTTAATCCCTCCAGCACCGTGATGGCGGCAGTGGCAAAAGCGCTGCAATGCACCCCGACCGAGACGCGCCACCTTTTTGTGCTGGCCGGATTGCCGCCGGGTGAAGCGCCACAGGCGACGGGCTGCGAGGGGATCAGCGAGGGCACGCGTCGCTTGCTTGATACCCTCATGCCGAAACCCGCCAGCATCCAGAAACCCAACTTCGATATCGTGGCGTGGAACGACAGCTTCGGGCACTTAATGGGCGTCGATTTCAATGCGATCCCGCCGGAAGATCGCAACTGTATTTATCTTTTCCTCACCCATCCCGCATGGCGTGCGCGGCTTGGCAAGCGTGACGACGTGCTGCCGATCTTTGTCTCCTATTTCCGCGCGGCGATGGCCGAGCACCGGGGCGATCCGCTGTGGGAAGCGAAACTGGCGCGTTTCTTTGCGGTGTCTGAAGAATTTAAAACCCTGTGGCATCAGCGCAACGACGTGCGCGGAGTGGAGAACCAGCTCAAGCTGTTTACCCATCCTGAGCTGGGCGAGTTTACCCTGCAGCAGATGTACTGGTACTCTGCACCGCGTAATGGATCGCGGCTGCTGGTCTATCTGCCGGTGGATGACGCGGGGGAGCGGGCGATGGAATGGCTGGCGGAGCAGGCAAAATGAAGGTAACCCGAAAACAGGAGCGGCTTTTGCGCCGCGCGCTCAACGAGTGGCAGCAGGAAGGTACATTAAGCGCTGACGAGCATCAGCGTCTGGCGGGCACCTTGACACGCGTCACCATGGACTGGCAGCGGCTCAGCCGCTATGCCTTCTGGACGGCGCTGGCCTGCGTGATTATTGCTATCGGCAGCCTGTTCTCCGACAGTGAACTGATGGCGCGCATTATTGCATTCTTCTCTTTCTCCTCCATCGCCCGCATCGGGCTGCCTGCGCTGGTTGCCGTGCTGTTTTATCTGTGGGGCTTCAGCCGACAGCGTCGGGAAACCCAGTGGCATTACAGCACTGAAGCCATGCTTTTTCTCGGCGTGCTCTTTACCGCCATCGCGCTCTGGCAACTCGGGGAGCGGCTGGATAACGGCAGCGGCCATATCGCACCGCTGTTCCTGGCGGGATGTGCGGTTTACGGGCTGGTGGGCTTCTTTGGTCGCTCTGGCCTGGTGTGGCTGTTTTTCCTGCTCTCACTCGGTAACTGGTTTGGTGCGGAGACGGGCTATATGTCCGGCTGGGGCGCCTACTGGCTGGGAATGAACTACCCGGTACGCTTTATCTTCTTCGGCGGTGCGCTGCTGGCACTGTGCTGGCTGCTGCGCGGAAGGCTGCAGGCGCGCCATCTATACACGACCAGCAAAGCGATGGGGCTCACGTATCTGTTTGTCGCCCTGTGGATCATGTCGATTTTCGGCAACTACGATATCGACAACTGGTATGGCGTTACGCAGGCTTCGCTGCTGCCGTGGGCGCTGCTGTTCGCCGTGGCGGCGGTGCTCTGCATTTACATCAGCCTTAAAACCGACGACGGCATGCTGCGCGGTTTTGGTCTGACCTTCCTCGGCATTAACCTCTACACCCGCTATTTCGAATACTTCTGGGACGGCATGAACAAAGTGGTGTTCTTCCTGCTCCTCGCGGCGTCGCTGGCGGTGATTGGGCGCTATGCAGAACGAATCTGGCACGCGGGTAACCCGGCCAGGTAAGTTTTTTGCGAGAAGGATTCAGGGAATCGACGTGGACTCGGTTGATCCTGGCGCAAACGTGTAAGGTAAATCACGAAAGGTGAAATTAGCCTTTAATGCAAATTGCCTTATATGTTAATATCGTCAGGGATGAATAACCATGTTCAGACTTATCGTTCATCATGCGGTTCGGAAGGAGATCCTCGCATTGCCTGCGGTGGTACAGGCGAAGTTGATTCGCCAGCTAGATAAATTGCGTACTCATCCAACCGCATTGAGGGAGCCTGATAGCAAGCCGTTGCCACATGGCTTGTTTGAAATAAGAACAATTGGGCTGCTCCATAGTCGCGGAATTTATGTCTATCAACGGGAGAAGACCATTTTTCTGTTGCGGGTCTTTATTAAGAAGACGCAAAAAACCCCCTCCGCTGAAATCCGTCTGGCACTGAAGAGACAACAGGAGATGTTAGATGAGCAAGAAGATTATTAACTGGGACGAATTAAGAGCAGAGTTATTAAGTGATTCCGAGGTACAGGCATCTTTTGATGCGGAAGAGCGTAAAGCGCGTCTGCGTGACATGCTGGCGCAATGGCGAAACCAGGCCGGACTGACGCGTGCGCAGGTGGCAGAGAGGATGGGGGTTAGCGCGCCAACGGTTTCACGAATGGAAGCAAATATCACACGAGCCAGTCTGGATACCTTAACGCGTTATGCGTTGGTGTGTGGGGTAAAGCATCCGCAGATCACGCTTTATTAATAGCTGGCACGCCGGGATCCAGCGTGCCAGTACTGATTAGCACTCAGTCACAATCGTGCTCAGCGGCAGGCGAGATTTTGGCAGCGTGGCGTTGAAATCTTCCACGCTGTGATGCCCAACCGGCACCACCACCAGGCTGGTGAAACCTTTCTCTTTCAGGCCGAACTCTTCGTCGAGGATCGCGGCGTCGAAGCCTTCAATCGGTACCGCATCCAGGCCCAGTGCAGCCACGCCCAGCAGGAAGTTACCCACGTTCAGATAAACCTGTTTCGCCATCCACTGGTCGTCATCTTTCAGATCCACACGGTGCATGTCAGCGAAGTAGGTACGACCTTTATGGTTCGCCGCTTTGGCTTCTGGCGTGTTGAAACGGCCATCGGCCTCTTCCTGATCCACCACGCGTTCCAGCCAGGCATCGTCCATCGCGGTTTTTGCGCAGAACACCACCACGTGAGAAGCGTCCAGCATTTTGCGCTCGTTGAAGACGTAAGTGCCTGCGGCAGATTTCGCCACGCGAGCTTTACCTTCCTCGGTGCTGGCGACAATAAAGTGCCACGGCTGAGAGTTGGTGCTGGACGGGCTGTATTGCAGCAGGGTTTTGATCTTTTCCGCTTCGTCTGCGGTCAGTTTTTTAGCGGGGTCGAACGCCTTGGTGGAGTGGCGTTTCAGGGCGACAGAAATAATATCCATAACAACTCCTGGTAATGAAATTCGCCCGCACGCGGGCGCGAAAGGAGAGCAGATTACAGCGAGACGCGGAAAAAGATAAGTGCGATTCGAGCGCTTATACTGTTCGTCTCAGACGAACAATCAAACCGGTCTGATCCACTTCTGGTCTTTTTTCGGTAGCTTATCCACCACCAGATTCCACGAGTCATTGATGAGATCGGTCACCAGCTCTGGCGTAACGTCGTCGGTACCGTAGAGGGAAATCCAGTGTTTTTTATTGAGGTGATAGCCCGGTTCCACCCCGCGATAAATCTGCTGGTTTAACAGCGATTTTTCCGGGTCTGACTTCAGGCTGACGTGGGGCCGTCCATGTACGGTGCCCATCAGCATAAAAATTTTTCCGCCTATCTTAAACACATCGTATTCCGGTCCAAACGGCCAGCAGTGTTCGGTGAAAGGCAGCTCCAGCGCCACGCGTTTGGCGTGCTCCTGCAGGGATTTACTGTCCATCGCTCTCTTCCTGGGCAAGCCCGCGCCACATAACCTCAAACCCGAGCGCTTTAAAATCGACGGCGCGAGAAGGATCGCGGGTGGCAAATTCCATTGTGGATTCGGCAAGCGATAAGAAAAGCGCATCGCCAAAGGTTTTAAACTCATCGGACATAAATACCTGGCGCACCGAGCGGCGGCAGAGTTCATGCAGCTCCGGGAACATCTCTTTCACCGCCAGTTCCGTTTCGGCGCTCAGCTTTTCACTCACGCCTATCTGGCGGATTGCCGCATGCGCAACGGGGTTACGAATCCCCCAGTCCACATAGCTGTTCCAGATGTTTCGCGTATGCTCTTTCGGTGTGGTAAGGCTGCGATCCAGATTAGAGAGCATTGACTGACAGAGGTCCTGCTTGAGGTGCAGGTAGAGGGCATTCAGCAGATCGTCTTTGGTAGCAAAGTAGCGGAACAGGGTACCTTCGGCGACGCCCGCTTTACGGGCAATTAACGCCGTTGAGGCGGCAATACCTGACTGCGCAAATGCCGCGGTTGCGGCGTCCAGTAAGGCCTGTTTTTTATCTTCACTCTTCGGACGTGCCACTAAATTTTTCCTCCTGTCAATTGTAAAAACCCTGATTGAAACACGTGCTTTGACCCGCTGCAACGCGGAATGTCAAAGATCGAAAACGTCTTGACGACTTTATCATCATATCTATAATGAGTGCTTACTCACTCATAATCAAGTTCAGCCCGCGCAAACCATCGGATGGGGCGCGTTTTCGGGTCAGGATATGAAAAAGTCCCTCTTCATCTGCGTGGTGTTCGTCATGATTATTGCTTCAGCCGCGAGTTTACCGTTTGTTCTGAATGCCGGATTTGGCCAGCCACCGCAGGGTGCGCAGCTCACGGAAGTGGAGGCCTCGCCGCAGTATCGCGACGGCAAATTCCACAATACGTTGCCCACGCCAGGCTATAACGGCGACAAAAATATGCTGGTGGCGATGTGGGAGTTCCTGACCAAAAAGACCGAAAACGCCCGTCCTGCACAGCCGCTGCCGCTGGTGAAAACCGATCTCGCGAGCCTGCCGCGGGAGCAAGAGACGCTGGTGTGGCTCGGTCACTCCTCCTGGTATATGCAGCTGGCGGGGAAACGGATCCTTATCGACCCCGTTCTCGGGAATTACGCCGCGCCGTTTTCATTCCTCAACAAAGCCTTCGCCGGGGAGTATCCCTGGCAGGCGATCAGCATGCCGGAGATCGACCTGCTGATCATTTCGCACGATCACTACGATCACCTGGATTACGCCACCATCACGGCGCTGCTGCCAAAGGTGAAACGCGTGGTCACTCCGCTGGGCGTGGGATCGCACCTGCGTTACTGGGGAATGAAGCCGGAGATTATTGAAGAGCGCGACTGGAACCAGTCGGTGCGCATCAGCGAGGCGCTGACGGTGCATGTGCTGCCCGCGCGTCACTTCTCCGGGCGCGGCATCAAGCGCAATCAAACCCTGTGGGGCAGTTTCATGTTCGTTACGCCCGAACAGAAGATTTATTACAGCGGCGATTCAGGTTACGGGCCGCATTTTAAGGCCATCGGCGAGCTGTTTGGCGAAGTGGATTTAGCCATTATGGAAAACGGTCAGTACGACCAGGACTGGAAGTACATCCATATGCTGCCGGAAGAGACGGCGCAGGCCTCGGTGGATCTGAACGCGAAAGCCGTGGTGCCGGGACATAACGGGCGCTTCGTGCTGGCGAAACATACCTGGAACGATCCGCTGATCCAACTGGCAAAAGCCAGCAAGGACAAAAATTATCGGCTGTTGACACCCGCGCTGGGCGAGCCTGTCCGGGTGAGTGATCCCACGCAAACATTTCGTGAGTGGTGGGAATAATGATCAATCAGGAAGCTGAAGGGGAGAGCAGTATGACCATTTCCGCTCAAGTCATCGACACTATCGTCGAGTGGATCGACGATAACCTGCACCAGCCATTACGTATCGAAGAGATTGCCCGCCATGCGGGTTACTCGAAATGGCACCTGCAGCGGCTGTTTATGCAATACAAAGGGGAGAGTCTGGGGCGCTATATCCGTGAACGCAAACTGCTGCTGGCGGCGCGGGATCTGCGCGAATCAGACGCCCGGGTATACGACATCTGCCTGCGTTACGGGTTTGACTCGCAGCAGACCTTCACTCGCATCTTCACCCGCACGTTCAACCAGCCGCCTGGGGCGTATCGTAAAGAGAACCACAGCAGGGCACACTGAGCTGTTTTACCCGGTGGCGGTTTCGCCTGACCGGGCCTGCATCACGCTTACGACGCCAGAGAAAACCAGCGGCGCCAGACGAAACGCAGCACGAAGAATTCGATGGCGCCGAGCAGTAAGAACCACACGCAGAACAGAATGGTGTAGAGCTGGTTAAGGTCGACCATGTGGAAGGTCTGAACCAGCTTCTGCGCCAGCACCAGCCCGAGAGAGGGTGCCGGTAGCAGCAGGCACGAAAGCAGGGCCAGCAATAAAATGCCGCCCGCAGTGAGCAGCGATTCTAACGGGTGTTTCATCGTAATGTTAATCGTCAGTTAAAAATGTCATTGTCCGGCATCCCGGAACGTAAAGCAATATAAACCCACCCACCCGGTTTCACTGAAATAATCACCGCTTATCAGCTTCTTATTCGTAAAATAAAAATAAATCCTCACGCGCGATTAAGACAATATCGCGTTATGTCAATTAATGTCTGGATTACGAAAATAATTTTACAAAGGAATAGGTGCTATATCCAATTAACGTTGCAATAACAATGGCTGCGATAATGTATAACGCCAGACGGCGTCCGCGATAAATACCAAACATGGTTCCTCCTCGTTTAAAGTTGGTTTAGAAATATTTTGTAAAAATTGGCTCATCGAAATAGTTTTATGCAGTTTTGAATAACCGAGAAGTCATTATATTGCGGTAGATCAATTTTACTCGCAAGACTTTAAAATGAATTTATTTTAGCCCGAAAGGAATTCAGGCTTCAGTTCACCGGATATTGAAGGAAAAATACGATGACCGAAAAAAAATTGTCCCCGAACGTGCCGCCTTCCGGCGGGCTGGCATACCAGCAGACCGTAGAGCAGGTGCTTGCGCACACCCAGAGCCAGGCCAGTGGTCTGGAGCGTGCAGAGGCGCAGGCGCGTTTGCAAAAACATGGCCCGAATGCGCTGCCGGAGAAAAAAGGTAAACCCGCCTGGCTGCGTTTTTTAGCCCATTTTAATGATGTTCTGATTTATGTCCTGCTGGCCGCAGCCGTATTAACGGCAATAATGGGCCACTGGGTCGATACGCTGGTTATTTTAGGCGTGGCGGTGATCAATGCGTTAATTGGTCATATTCAGGAAAGCAACGCGGAAAAATCGTTGAAGAGTATTCGTAATATGCTCTCCAGCGAGGCGCGCGTTATTCGCGATGGCAACCATGAAACAATACCCACAACTGAAATAGTTCCGGGCGATATTATTGTTTTACGTGCGGGGGATCGTATTCCCGCAGATATGCGCTTAATCGAAGCACATAATTTACGCGTGGAAGAGGCGATTCTCACTGGCGAATCAACGGTGGTAGATAAACACACCAACCCGCTGACCGGTGAACTGCCGCTGGGCGATCGCACTAACCTGGTCTTCTCGGGCACCACCGTGAGCGCGGGTGGGGGGATCGGCGTGGTGATTGCCACCGGGCAGGAGACCGAGCTTGGCCACATCAACCAGATGATGGACGGGATTGAAAAACACCGCACGCCGCTGCTGGTACAGATGGACAAGCTGGGCAAGGCTATCTTCGCCATTATTCTGGCGATGATGGCGGCGCTGTTTATCTTCAGCCTGGTGTTCCGCGAGATCCCAATGGGCGAGCTGCTGCTCTCGCTGATTAGCCTGGCGGTGGCGTCCGTACCGGAAGGTCTGCCGGCGATTATCTCCATTATCCTCTCGCTGGGTGTACAGGCGATGGCGCGCAAGCGGGCGATTATCCGCAAGCTGCCAACGGTTGAAACCCTGGGGGCGATGACCGTGGTCTGCTCGGATAAAACCGGCACCCTGACCATGAACGAAATGACGGTGAAGGCCATCATCACCGCTGACGCCTGCTACCGCGTGGACGGCAACAGCTACGAGCCGGTGGGCAACATTTACCTGGAAGGCAGCGACGAGCCGATGCAGATCCAGCCGGACACCGTGCTGGAGCAGTACCTGCGCACCATCGACCTGTGCAATGACAGCCAGCTGATTCAGGACGAGCGCGGCCTGTGGGGCATCACCGGTGGGCCGACCGAAGGCGCGCTGAAGGTGCTGGCGGCGAAAGCCCACCTCGCGCCGGTCATGACCACGTTGATTAACAAAATCCCGTTCGACTCGCAGTACAAGTACATGAGCACCCACTACCAGATTGGCAGTGAGGAGCAAATCCTGATCACCGGCGCGCCGGATGTGATTTTCGCCCTCTGCGCACAGCAGCAGACCCGCAACGGTGCGCAGGCGTTTGACCGCGCGTACTGGGAAAGCGAGATGGAGCGCTATGCGCGCCAGGGGCTGCGTATGGTGGCCGCGGCGTTCAAACCGGCAAACGGCGAGCAGGCGCTGACGCATGACGATCTCAGCCACGGTCTGATCTTCCTCGGTATCGCCGGGATGATGGATCCACCGCGCCCGGAAGCCATTGACGCCATTAACGCCTGCCAGCAGGCGGGGATCCGCGTGAAGATGATCACCGGCGATCACCCGCAGACGGCAATGAGCATTGGCCAGATGCTGGGGATCACCAACAGCGAGCAGGCGGTGACCGGCTACCAGCTGGAGAAGATGGATGACACCGAACTGGCGGACGCGGCGGTGAAGTATGACATCTTCGCCCGTACCAGCCCGGAGCATAAGCTGCGCCTGGTGAAAGCGCTGCAGGACAAAGGCGAGATCGTCGGCATGACCGGCGACGGCGTGAACGATGCCCCGGCGCTGCGTCAGGCGGACGTGGGTATTGCGATGGGCATCAAAGGCACGGAAGTGACCAAAGAGGCGGCGGACATGGTCCTGACGGACGATAACTTCGCCACCATTGCCAGCGCGGTAAAAGAGGGACGTCGTGTCTACGACAACCTGAAGAAAACCATTCTGTTCATCATGCCAACTAACCTGGCGCAGGGGCTGCTGATTGTGATTGCGCTGCTGGCGGGGAACATCATTCCGCTCACGCCGGTACTGATTCTGTGGATGAACATGGCAACCTCCGCCACGCTCTCCTTCGGCCTGGCGTTTGAAGCCGCCGAGCGCAACATCATGCGCCGTCCGCCGCGTCAGACCGGGCAGCATGTGATGGACGCGTATGCCGTGTGGCGCGTGGCCTTTGTGGGCACCATGATTGCCATCGCCGCATTTGCGCTGGAAGCCCTGCTGGCCCCGCGCGGTCACAGCGCGGAGTTCATCCGCACCGTGCTGCTGCAGATGCTGGTCTGCGCCCAGTGGGTGTACATGATCAACTGCCGCAACACCGAAGGGTTCTCCCTGAACCGCGGCCTGCTGGCAAACAAAGGGATCTGGCTGGTGACCGGCGTGCTGTTCCTGCTCCAGGCGGCCATCATCTACCTGCCGTTTATGCAGATGCTGTTCGGGACGGAAGCGCTGCCGCTGCGCTACTGGTTCGTAACGCTTGCGGTAGCGGGCGTGATGTTCTTCGTCGTCGAAATCGAGAAGCGACTCACCCGCAGGTTCCGTAAGGCTGCATAACCTTTTGCCCTCACCCTAACCTTCTCCCACAGGGAGAGGGGACCCTGACCTCCCTCTCCCGTTGGGAGAGGGCCGGGGTGAGGGCAACAACCCTGAGGTACTCCCATGAAATTCCCACTCCTGTTCGCACTGCTCACCTTCACCCTGCCACCTGCCTTTGCCGCCGCCATTCCTGTTCGCGTTGCCACCGTGGAACAAACTACCCACGCTGCTGAACGCCAGATCCCGGGCCGCATCGAGGCGATTCACACCGTTGAGTTGCGAGCACGCACGGAAGGCGTGATAACCAAAATCAACTTCCGCGACGGGCAATATGTGAAAAAAGGCGACGTGCTGTTCGAACTGGATGATGCTGAGCCGCGTGCTGCCGTGCGTCTGGCCCAGGCCGAGGTGACAAGCGCCGAAGCCACGCTGCGGCAGGCGCAGCAGCAGCTCTCCCGTTTTGAAAGCCTGGGCAACAACAACGCCATCAGCCGCCACGATGTGGATAACGCCCGTATGCAGCGCGATGTCGCCCGCGCCGCGCTGGAGCAGGCGAAAGCCCGGCTGGAAACCCGCAACGTGACGCTGGGGTACACGCGCATCACATCACCGATTGCCGGGCGCGTGGGGCACAGCAACTTCCACGTCGGCAGCCTGGTCAACCCCGCAAGCGGTGTACTGGTGGATGTGGTGCAGCTGGATCCGATCCGCATCGCTTTTGCGCTGGAAGAGGGCGCGTTTGCCGCTAAAGTCGGCAAGCATACCGATCTCCGCGCCATGAAGCAGGCCTGGCAGGCGTTAATTGACAGCAACGGCCAGCGCATCGTCGGCGAGCTGACGTCGGTGGACAACCGCATCGACCCGCGCACCGCCAGCGTAATGCTGCGCGCCGAATTCGCCAATCCACGCCATCAGCTGCTGCCCGGCGGCAATGTGAATGTTTTTCTGCGGCCCGCCAGCGCAACGCCTGTTATGACGCTGCCCGCCGCTGCCGTACAGCAGAATGACGACGGTTTCTTCGCCTGGGTGGTAAACGCCGACGGCAGGGCGGAAAAACGTACGCTGACGGTCGCCGGACAGATCGGGCAGCAGTTCCAGATCGCCTCTGGCGTACAGCCTGGTGAGCGAGCGATCGCTGACGGCGTGCAGCGTGTTCAGCCCGGCGCTGCCGTCCAGATACTGAATTAAGGAGCCATCATGCTGACGTTTTTCATCAAACGCCCGCGCTTTGCGATGGTGATTGCGCTGGTCATTACCCTGTTGGGGGCTATCGCGCTGAAGCTGATCCCGGTGGAGCAGTATCCGCAGATCACGCCGCCGGTCGTGAATGTGTCAGCGTCATGGCCGGGGGCCAGCGCGGCTGACGTGGCCGAGGCCATCGCCACGCCGCTTGAGACCCAGCTTAACGGCGTGGACCACATGCTGTATATGGAGTCCACCAGTTCGGATGAAGGCACTTACAGTCTGAACATCACGTTTGCTGCCGGGACAGACCCGGATCTGGCCGCCATCGACGTGCAAAACCGCGTGTCGCAGGCCACGGCACAGCTACCGGCCGAGGCACAGCAAAACGGCGTGCAGGTGCGCAAGCGCGCCACCAACCTGATGATGGGGGTAAGTCTTTACTCACCGGAAAACACCCACACGCCGCTGTTTGTCAGCAACTACGCCAGCACTCAGGTGCGCGAGGCGCTGTCCCGTTTGCCCGGCGTCGGGCAGGTGCAGATGTTTGGCGCGCGCGACTACAGCATGCGCATCTGGCTGCGGCCCGATCGCATGAACGCGCTCAACGTCACCACCGACGACGTGGCGCAGGCGCTGCGCGAGCAGAACGTGCAGGGCGCGGCAGGCCAGGTCGGTACACCACCGGTCTTTAACGGCCAGCAGCAGACCCTGACCATCAACGGGCTGGGGCGCTTAAACCAGGCAGAAGAGTTTGCCAACATCATCATCCGCGCGGGCGAGATGGGGCAACTGGTACGCCTGCAGGACGTTGCCACCATCGAACTTGGCTCGCGCAGCTACAGCTCCGGCGCGCAGTTGAACGGACATGACTCCGCCTACCTTGGTATTTACCCCACTCCGTCTGCTAACGCCCTGCGCGTCGCCGGGGCGGTGCGTGCAGAGCTGGAGCGTCTCTCGACGCGCTTCCCGGACGACCTGGTTTATGAGGTGAAATTCGACACCACCACCTTCGTGGCTGCCACCATTAAAGAGATTGGCGTCTCCCTGGCGCTGACGATGCTGGCCGTGGTGGTGGTCGTCTCCCTGTTCCTGCAGAGCTGGCGCGCCACGCTGATTGTCGCCCTTGCCATTCCGGTGTCGCTGGTGGGCACCTTTGCGGTGCTCTACACGCTTGGCTATTCCGCCAACACGCTCAGCCTGTTCGCCATTATTCTGGCGCTGACCATGGTGGTGGATGACGCCATCGTGGTGGTGGAGAGTGTTGAAACGCTGATGGCGGAAGGGCAGAGCCGGACGGCGGCGACCTCGCTGGCGCTGCGCCAGATTGCCGGGCCGGTGATCGCGACGACGCTGGTGCTGCTGGCGGTATTCGTGCCGGTGGCGTTGCTGCCGGGGATTGTCGGCGAGCTGTACCGCCAGTTTGCGGTCACGCTCTCCACCGCCGTAACGCTCTCAAGCCTGGTGGCGCTGACGCTGACGCCCGCGCTGTGTGCGCTGCTGCTGCGTCCGCGTCCGGCGCAGCCCGCGGCGATTTTCCGCGGCTTCAACCGGGGGCTGGAGGCCACGCGTAGCCTCTACTCCCGCATGGTGAGTATATTCACCCTTCGTCCGTGGCTGGCACTGCTGGCCACCGCAGGCGCGGCGACTGTGGTGGTGTTCAGCTTTATGTCGATGCCTAAAGGCTTCCTGCCGCAGGAAGATCAGGGCTACTTCTTCGCCAGCGTTCAGTTGCCGGAAGCGGCCTCGCTGGAGCGCACCGAGGCGGTGATGGCTACGGCACGCGAATTAATTGCTAAACATCCGGCGGTGGAAGACGTGATTCAGGTCTCCGGGTTTAACATCCTCAACGGCACCAGCGCCTCCAACGGCGGGTTTATCTCCATCATGCTGAAGGACTGGAGCGAGCGTCCGCCGCTGGATGAAGTGATGGGTACCCTTCAGCGCCAGCTGCTGGCGCTGCCGGAAGCAACCATCATGACCTTTGCCCCGCCGACGCTGCCGGGGCTGGGCAATGCTTCCGGCTTCGACCTGCGTATTCAGGCGCAGGCGGGGCAGAGTCCGGCGGAGCTGGAGCGCATCACCCGCGAGGTGCTGGTGAAAGCCAACCAGCATCCGCAGCTGAGCCGCGTATTCACCACCTGGAGCAGCAACGTGCCGCAGCTGACGCTGACCGTTGACCGCGAGCGCGCGGCGCGTCTCGACGTACCGGTGTCACGCATCTTCAGCAGCCTGCAAACCGCATTTGGCGGCACGCGTGCCGGCGATTTCAGCGTCAACAACCGCGTCTACCATGTGGTGATGCAAAATGAGATGCAGTGGCGCGAGCGCGCCGGGCAAATCAGCGAGCTGTTTGTACGCAGCAACAACGGTGAGCGGGTGCGCCTGAGTAATCTCGTGACCATCACGCCCACCGTTGGCGCGCCGTTCCTGCAGCAGTACAACCAGTTTCCGTCGGTGTCGGTGAGCGGTTCCGCGGCGGAAGGGGTGAGCAGCAGCACTGCGATGGCGGCGATGGGCGACATTCTGGCGCAGAGCCTGCCCGCCGGGTACGACTACGCCTGGAGCGGCATGTCATACCAGGAGCAGCAGACCGGCAATCAGGCGATATGGATTGTGCTGGCGGCGGTGGTGATGGCGTGGCTGTTCCTCGTCGCCCAGTACGAGAGCTGGACGCTTCCGGCGAGCGTAATGCTCTCGGTGCTGTTCGCCATCGGCGGGGCGCTGGTCTGGCTGTGGATAGCCGGCTACGCCAACGACGTGTATGTGCAGATTGGCCTGGTGTTGCTGATAGCCCTTGCTGCCAAGAACGCGATCCTTATCGTCGAGTTTGCCCGCGCGCGGCGCATGGAGGGGATAGCAATTGTCGATGCGGCTCGCGAGGGGGCATCACGCCGCTTCCGTGCGGTAATGATGACGGCGGTATCGTTCATCATTGGCGTCCTGCCAATGATGCTGGCGACCGGGGCGGGTGCCCAAAGCCGTCGCATCATTGGTACTACGGTATTCAGCGGTATGCTGGTGGCGACCGTAGTGGGGATCCTGTTCATCCCCGCACTGTTTGTGCTGTTCCAGCGCCTGCGCGAGTGGGGGCACGGCCTTACGGACTCGTCGCCCACAGCTCGCAGTGCTTCTGAACCAGAGAAATAAGCGAGCCGCCGTCGGCGATAAAGTCCCGCATGCGCTGCGCCTCGCTCTTGCCCTGCTTTAACAGCAGGGCAAGTTCCTTAATCGCGCTCGTCGCGCCGAGTTTCTCGGCCGATGGCGCAACCTGCTCCAGCAGCCAGGCAAGATCTTCCGCCACCGTCTTATGCTCGCCGGTATGCACGTCCGTCAGTATGCCCTCAAGCCCGTAGCGACACGCCTGAAAACGGTTAAAGCGATACAGCAGAAAATCCCTCTCCTGATGCTTATACGGCCGGGTGGTCAGCAGCCAGTGGGATGTCGCCTGGATCAGCCCGGCGATATTGATCGCATGGCCGAGCGTCAGCGGCGTATCCATCACCCGCACCTCAACGGTGCCAAAATGTGGGCTGGGGCGGATGTCCCAGTGCAGATCTTTAATGCTGTCGATCATGCTGGTTGAGCTCAGGCGGCGAAACAGCCCCTCGAACTCCTGCCAGTTGTTGACCCACGGCATCTGCCCGTTATCCGGGAATCCGGAAAAGATATTGAGTCGCGAGGAGGCGAACTTCGTGTCTGTGCCCTGCATGTAGGGTGATGCGGCGGCCAGGGCGATAAAGTGCGGGACAAAGCGTGACAGGCCATGCAGCAGATAAATCGCGTCATCGCCGGTCCGGCACCCGACATGCACGTGCTGGCCAAACACCGTCGCCTGTAAAATCAGATAGCCAAAGCGCTCCAGCGTGATGTTGTAGCGCTCGTCATCGCACACCTCCTGCCGCTGCCACTTCTGGAACGGATGCGTCCCGCCGCCGCAGATCTGAATATGATGCTCCGCCGCCGCCCGCAAAATGCTCTGCTGCATCATGGAGAACTGTGCCGCCGCCTGATCGATGTTCTGGCACACGCCGGTGGCAATCTCAAGCATGCTTTCGGTGATATCGTGTTTAACTTCACCGCCTTTGATGTCGTCTTTAACGGCGGCGATAAGCGCGGAAGAGTCCTGGCTCAGATCGTATCCCGGTGGGTTAACCACCTGCAGCTCGAGTTCGATGCCAAGGGTATAGGGTTCAGAGGATTTGAAATCGGGTAAAGGCATGGCGCACTCCGTTGTCTGTCGTGTGTTGAGTATAGACAACGACGTGGCGCTCACTTTTTACAGTGGTATAACTGTTAGCAGGCTTAGCGAAAAGGGGAGTTAACCATGTCTGACAATCCAGTGGTTGCGCTGATTGGTCCTGGTGCAATTGGTACCACTATCGCCGCGGTGCTACATGACGCTGGTCGCACGCCGCAGTTGTGCGGACGCACCGCACATCCTGAACTGCGTCTGCGCGACGACGAAGGTGAAACGGTCGTGCCGGGTCCGGTATTAACCGACCCGTCCGTCGTCACGCGTCCCGCCGATCTGGTTTTTGTGGCGGTAAAAACGACGCAGAACGCCGACAGCGCCGGGTGGCTGCGCACCCTGTGCGATGAAAACACGGTGGTCTGCGCCCTGCAAAACGGCGTGGAGCAGAAAGCCCAATTGGAGCCGTGGGTTAATGGCGCAACGGTGCTGCCGTCGGTGGTCTGGTTCCCGGCGCAGCGTGAGCCGGATGCGTCGGTCTGGTTGCGTGCCAAACCGCGCCTGACGCTGCCGGACGTTCCGCAGGCAAAACGGGTGGTAGACGCGTTGCAGGGCACACGCTGTGCGGTTGAGCTGTCGGCTGATTTCGCCACTGTCGCCTGGCGCAAGCTGCTGCAAAACGCGGTGGCCGGGCTGATGGTGCTGGCCAACCGTCGTGCCGGGATGTTTTCGCGCGAGGATATCAGCGCGCTGGGGCTGGCGTATCTACGCGAAGGCCTTGCTGTCGCCCGTGCCGAGGGGGCAGCGCTCAATGATGACGTTGCGCAGGAGATCCTGGCGAACTTCCAGCGCGCCCCGGCCGATTTAGGCACCTCGATCCTTGCCGACCGTCAGGCCAACCGCCCACTGGAGTGGGATATCCGCAACGGCGTGATCCAGCGCTATGGCCGCGCGCACGGTATTCCGGTGCCCATCGGCGATGTGATAGTGCCGCTGCTGGCGGCGGGGAGCGAGGGGCCGGGCTAACGGCCGCTGTTTTTCCGTTCGGCAAAGTAGTGCGCGGGCGTGGTGCCCATCGCTTTGCGAAACATGGTGATAAACGCATTCACGGATTCATACCCGAGTTTTGTTGCCACATTCTGCACCGGGGCACCGCTCGCCAGCTCCTGCAGGGCGATAATCAGGTGCAGCTGCTGCCGCCATCGCCCAAAGCTCAGCCCGGTCTCGCGCTGCATCAGACGCGCAAAGGAACGTTCGCTGAGCGCCAGCCGTTTGGCCCAGTCTTTCAGGGGGCTTCTGTCCTCAGGGTGGCTGACCAGCGCGTCGGCCATAGCGCGTATTTTGGGATGCGCCGAAACCGGCAGGCTCAGCTTTTGCTGCGGCATGCTGGCCAGTTCATCAAGCGTTACCCGGGTGAGTCTTGCCGCGTGGCTGTCCGGCGGATAATCAACCTCTTCGCGGGTTAAACGGTCAACCAGTTCCTTAATCAACGGCGAAATCGCCAGGATGCAGCATCGCGCCGGGAGCGCCGCGGCACCGGGTTCAATAAACAGATAGTTGAGATGGGCGTTCCAGGTTGCTTTGGCACTATGCGGAATGCCGCCGGGGATCCAGACCGCGCAGTCTGGCGGCACGATCCAGATATCGTTTTCCGCATAACAACTGACCGCGCCATAGCGGGCAATAATCAGCTGCCCCTTGCGGTGGGTATGTACCGGCACTTCTGCAGCGTAGTCCACGAAGTCCAGATGACGCGCCACGGCAGGAGAGGCTGTGGCGTCAGGGTCATAGAGCGTATTAGCAAGTTGAGGTTTCATGTTTATGGCAACATTTAGGTATTTTTTGACAGAATAGAGTATTTAAGCGCGCTGACAAGCCGGTAATAATCCCGGCATGAACATCCTCATCTCTCGTTATTTACCAGCCGCGCTGCAAAGCGATGCCCGCGCGCTGCTCTATTCCGCAAGGACATTTGCCGCCGCGATGCTGGCGTATTACATTGCGCTGTCGATCGGTCTCGACCGCCCCTCATGGGCCATTATTACCGTTTACATTGTGTCGCAGACGTCGGTGGGGGCATCGCTCAGCAGGAGCCTTTACCGTCTGGCCGGAACCGTAACGGGGGCCTGTGCCACCGTGCTGATCGTGCCCACTTTCGCAAATATGCCGATGGTTTGCAGCGTGGTGCTGACGGGGTGGATCACGTTCTGTCTTTGGTTATCCCTGCTGGAACGCACGCCCCGGGCCTATGCCTTTGTGCTGGCAGGTTACACCGCGAGCCTGATTGGTTTCCCGGCGGTCTCTGAGCCCGGTGCGATTTTTAACATCGCCGTCGTTCGGGTGCAGGAGATTGCGATTGGTATCTTCTGCGCGGCGGTGATTCACCGCTATGTATTGCCTGCGCGTATCTCCGCGCAGTTCAACAGCGCCTTATCGCAGACGCTGCGCACCGCACGCGAGCGGGTAGCCGACACGTTAGCGGGCAAACCCGGTACGGTGACGTCGCCCCTGCATTTTGCGCTGTCGCTGCAGTTCCTGCAGGGAATGAGCCATCATATCCCGTACGATTTCGCCCTTGCCGTTCCGGTACGCCAGGCCCGAAAAGCCATTCATGATCGGCTGGCGCGGTTGATTATGGTGAACTGTGAACTGCGTGACCGCTTACCCCTGACGGCGACAATGCCCGCTGAACTGCAAACCGTGCTGGACGATGTCCAGGCCTGGCTTGCCTGTGATGATGAAGAACAACGAAAACAGCTGGCAGACGCCCTCATTAAGCGTTGCCAGCAGGTCGCTGAGCGCGATGCTTCTCGGGCGCGGAGCCTGAAAGAGGCGGAGCGGGCAAGTTTTACCCGTTATCTGACGGAGGCCGTGCTTCTTTTGCAACAGTGCGATCGTCTTTCAGATGCGATCCACCACAGCCAGTTTGCGTCCGATCGCGTACAGAGCAGCGCGATCAAAGGCTACGTCTTCCACCGCGATCCGCTTACCGTCGCGCGCACGGCGCTGGGGGCGTTCATCATCATCCTGAGCGGTTGTCTGGTCTGGATTTACTCCGCCTGGCCCGACGGCGGCACGGCAGTTTCGATCCTCGGTGTCTGCTGCACGCTGTTCGGCAGCTTCGACACCCCGGCGCCGCACCTCGTGAAATACATCATCGGCAGCATCTGGGGCGTAGTGATAAGCCTGCTCTACAGCTTTGCGCTACTTCCACAGGTGAGTGATTTCGCCGTGCTGGTGGCGGTACTTGCGCCAGCGTATCTGCTCGCCGGGTCGCTGCAGGCGCGCCCACCCACCACCTTTATGGCGATGGGGATCACCCTCACGTTGCCGGTGCTATCGGAGCTAAGCGCGCGCTACAGCGGCGATTTCGCCGCCGCGCTAAACACCGCCATTGCTCTCTTTTTCGCGACCGGTTTTGCCGTCATCAGCATGAGCCTGCTGCAAACCGTGCAGGCCGATGCCGCCATCAACCGGCTGCTGAGGTTGTGCCAGCGCGATATCCGCCGCAGCGTGAAAGGAAAAATGCAGAGCGATGAAACCCACTGGATCAATCTGATGATCGACAGGGCGGCCCTGTTACTGCCGCGTTTGCCGCGCAGTGGGCACGCTACCGAACAGGCGCTTAACCGACTGCTGCACGCGCTGCGGATTGGCCTCTCGGTGCGACACCTCCGCCGTACTGACACGCCGCCGGAGATCAACGCGCTGCTTTATCAACTGACGACGTCAGACACCGCCGCCTTACGTGAACGCCTCGCCGCCGCCATTGGCTGCCGTTTGCCTGCGGCTGATGAACAAACGCGGCAGGTTATCGGCAGGCTGGTGGATCTCCACTGCGCATTACGGGGGCCGGACGATGGTCAATGATCTCAATATCGGGGGCGTATTGATCCCCGGGTTACTGATGGTGGCGCTTGTGGCGCTGGTCTGCACGCTGCTTCTCATACCGCTTTTCTCTCTCAGCAGGCTTTACCGCCGTTTGCCGTGTCGCCCGCTGATGGATGTTTCAACCTGGATCGTCACCTTTTACCTGCTCATGCAGGGGTTAACCGCGTTGGGGTTATTGATATGAAAGCATTACTTTCTCTGCTGGGCCGTTATGCGCTGACGCTAAGCGCCGTTGCGGCGGCAACGTGTCTGGCGTTTATCTTGTGGAAACATTACGCCCAGACCCCGTGGACCCGCGACGGACGCGTGCGGGCGGATGTGGTGCAGATAGCGCCGGACGTCTCCGGGCCGGTTATCAGCGTGGCGGTGCGGGATAATCAGTGGGTAAACCAGGGCGATGTGCTCTACAGCATCGATCCGCGCTGGCTCAAACTGGCGGTGGCCAGCGCGCAGGCGGATGTGGAGTCAAAACGCCATGAGATGCTGATGCGCCAGGATGCCGCCCGGCGACGCACGCAGATTAAGGATGCCATCTCCCGCGAGGATTTGCAGCAAACTGGCAGTGCAGCGAACGTCGCGGTGGCCAATTATCATGGCGCACTTGCCGCGCTGGCGCTGGCCGAGCTTAATCTGGCTCACGCCACCGTTCGCTCGCCAGTCTCGGGATACGTCACGCATCTGCGGCTTCGCCCTGGCGATTATGCGACAGCGGGGGAGACAAAGGTGACCATCGTTGATGCCCACAGCTTTTGGGTGGTGGGGTATTTTGAAGAGACCAAACTGCGCCATATCCGCGTGGGGGATAGCGCGCAGGTGGCGCTGATGGGTTATGACCCTGTCCTCACGGGGCACGTGGAGAGCATCGGTCATGGGATTGGCGATAACAACGACGAGACCGGCGGGCTGGGTCTGCCCGACGTGGAGCCCACCTTCAGCTGGGTGCGGCTGGCGCAGCGCGTGCCGGTGCGCATTCATATCGACACCTTACCGAAGGGGGTTGAGCTGGTGGCGGGCCTGTCGGCGAGCGTGGCGGTGGGACAATAATCTGGGGATAGTCAGCCTTAAACACATATGCGAAACTTACCGCTTCTGAAAAAATGTGGTGGGACCCGCTCAATGTCAGAACAATCTTCGCAGTGCCTGTTTAATGAAGGAATGATCGCTTTTCCTGAGGGCTATCAGGATCGTACCGTCAATGTCTTCGCGCCGCCTGCAGCGGATGCGCCAGCATTCAACATCTCCCGTGATACCCTCAACTCCGGCGAAGCGCTTGCCGCGTATATCGATCGCCAGCTCGCCCTGATGGAAAAACATCTCAAGGGCTGGAAGCAGGGTGAACGCAGTGCCGCAACGCTCGGCGACGGCCTTTTGCAGGGTGAAATTATCCACGCCAGCTATCTGCGCGACGGGAAACGCATCTGGCAGCAGCAGGCCGTGTTTAATGCCGAGGGCGATAACATTCTGGTGTTCACCATGACCTGCACCCGTACGCTGGGCGATACGGACTGCGCGCTGTTCGGCGATCTTCTCAGGAGCTTTCGCTTCCACCATTAACACCAGGGATAGTCGTTATGTTTGAAGCTGCACGCGTTGGTGATGATATCGGCCACTCCGGTGCGCTGGCCGGGATGATTGCCGGAACGATTGTCGGTGGCCTGATTGCCGCCGCCGGGGGCATTCTGGCGGGGGCGATGTTTATTGCCGGTCTCGGCGCATCCTGCCTTGGCGTGGGTGTGCTGCTCGTCGGCGCAAGCCTGGCCGTGGGGTATTACACCGGGGAGCTGGCGACCGCCGCCCGGGACAGTATCGCCGACGCCGGGGCATCCAGTATGACGAAGAAAGGCGTCATCACCTCCGGCTCGCCCAATGTGTTTATCAACAGCAAACCCGCCGCCATCGCGACGGACAGCGCGGTGAAGTGCTCGGACGACGGCTCGCAGCAGATGGCCGAAGGCTCTAAGCGCGTCTCGATTAACAGCCAGCCTGCGTCCCGCATCGGGGATCGCACCACCTGCGACGCGAAGGTGATGACCGGCTCGGACAACGTCTTCATCGGCGGCGATCCGCAGCAAACCCTGCCCATTCAGTCTGAAGTGCCCGAGTGGCTCTATAAAGTCTCCGATCTTACCCTGCTGTTCGCCGGGCTTCTCGGCGGGTGGGGCGGTGCGGCCGGCAAAGTCGGGGCGCTCTCTAAGCTGCTGGGCAAAATCCCTGGGATCAATAAGCTGGCCCGTATCGCCTGCCGCGCCGGCACGCTGATGACCGGCGTAGCGGCCGCGGGGATCATCGCCCGTCCGGTGGATATCGTCAGCGGACAGAAATTTCTCAGCGGGGATGATGAGCTCGATTTCGTTCTGCCGTCACGCTTGCCGGTGCGCTGGCAGCGCTACTGGCGCAGCGGCAACCCCGGCGACAGCGTGCTGGGCCGCGGCTGGAGCCTGTTCTGGGAAAGCCGACTGGAGCCCTATCAGGACGGGCTGGTGTGGCGTGCGCCGTCCGGCGATTACGTTGCCTTCCCGAACGTGCCGAAAGGGATGCGCACCTACTGCGAGAGCGAAAAAAACTGGCTTGAACATCACCATGACGACAGCTGGTCGGTGTATGACGTCAGTGGCGAGCGCTGGCACTACGCAGCGCTGAAAGATGACGCACCGTCACTGCTTCAGCGCATCTCAGAACCTTGCGGCAACGATATTCTCTTCGAGTGGAATGCGGATAATACCCTGCATGCCCTGACCGACAGCGCGGGCCAGCGCGTGGTCTGCCGCTACGACCGTGGCAGGCTCGCCAGCGCCTGGCTGGATGACGAGATTTGCCTGGTCAGTTACGCTTATGATGAACAGCGCCAGCTGGTCTGTGTGACCGGCCGGGGCGGTAGCGTGCGCCGACGCTTCCGCTGGCAGGACGGGCTGATGAGCGCCCACGAGGACGCCAATGGCCTGCTGAGCGAATACCGCTGGCGGGAGATTGACGGTCTGCCGCGCGTGGTCGGTTTCCGCCACAGCGGCGGCGAACAGCTGACGTTCGAATACGATTTTGAAAACGGCATCCGTCGCGCCATTCGTGATGATGGTGCGCAGGCGAACTGGCTGATTGACGACGACGACAACGTCGCGCGCTTCACGGATTACGACGGCCGCCAGACGACGTTTGTCTACCGCGACGGCGAGCTCAGCGATGTCATTCTGCCCGGCGGTGCGATGCGCTGCAGTACCTGGGATAAGTATGGCCGCATGACCAGTGAGACGGACCCGGCAGGCCGTCGCACAGAATATTACTGGTATCGTCTGACCGACCGCATCACCCGGACGGTCTACCCGGACGGTACTTCATCGCAGGCGATGTACGACCTTCGCGGTCGTCTGCTGTCGGAAACGGATCCGGCCGGTAACGCCATCGCGTATCACTATCCCGATGAGGAAGAGAACCTGCCTGAGAGCATCACCGATGCCCTCGGCGGCGTGGTACGTCTGGTCTGGAACATCCAGGGGCTGCTGACGCAGCGCACCGATTGCTCCGGCAGCGTGACCCGTTTCAGTTACGACCGTTTCGGGCAGCTGATTGCCAGCGAGGATGCGGAAGGGAATATCACGCGTCGGGAGTGGAACAACGCCGGGTTGCTGAGTGCCGTGATCCATCCGGACGGCAGCCGCGAGTCGCTGGTGTGGAACGAACGCGGCCAGCTCACGGGCTGGCGCGACCCGCTGGAAAGCGAGGTACGCTGGGCCTATAACGCGCTCGGTCTCCCGGTCAGCCTTACCGACCGTATTGGCCGCGTGCGCCAGTGGCGCTACGACCCACGCGGTAACCTGCTGCGACTCGATAACGGCAACGGGGCGGAATACCGCTTCACCTATGACGCCGTGGGCCGCCCGCTCAGCGAAACGCGCCCGGACGAGACCGTGCGCCATATGGAATGGGATGCGCGAGGGTTCCTCTGCGCGCTCGAAGAAAATGGCCGACCTGCCGCCGACGGCGGCATCGCCCGTCGCGTCCAGCAGTTCAGCTATGACGACAGCGGGCTGCTGATCGGGCGCACTCAGCGCCACGCGGAGTACCGCTACGTCCGCGACCTGAGCGGCCAGATCACCCGCATCCGTCGCACCCCAACAGCCGACGGCGTTGCGCTGGGTATCGAAAGCGATGAGATTGCATACCGCCATGATGACGCCGGGCGCGTGCTGAGCGAATCCGGCATTAACGGCGCGGTGGGCTATGAATGGGATGCCCTGAGTAACCTGACCGGCCTGACGTTGCCCGGCGAGCAAAAGCTGGCCTGGCTGCACTATGGCTCCGGCCATGTCAGCGCCATCCGCTTCGGGCAGCAGCTGGTGACCGAGTTCACCCGCGACCGCCTGCACCGCGAGGTGCGCCGCACCCAGGGCGCGCGCGAGCAGTTCCGCCAATATGACAGCCTTGGCAGACGTACCCTGCAGCGCAGTGAGCTAAGTACGGACGTGACCCTGCCGGAGCAGGCGATACTGGAACGTCTGTATCGCTACACCGCTCGCGGTGAGCTTTCTGGCGTTAGCGACACCCTGCGCGGTGAGGTGGATTACGGCTACGACGCCGAAGGGCGTCTGCTGAAGCACTACGAGGCCCGACAGGGGCACAGCCGCGCGCAGTTCAGCTATGACGCCGCGGATAACCTCGCCGCCAATGATGATGCGGTACCGGTCACGGATAACCGCCTGCAGCACTGGCAGGCGCTGTTTATGAAATACGACCACTGGGGCAACCTGGTAAGCCGCCGCAACGGACTGTATGAACAGCATTATGCGTATGACGCCGAGAACCGGCTGGTATCCGCCCGCGGAACCGGGCCGGAAGGGCGGTTTGAGGCGCGCTATCACTACGACGCGCTGGGCCGCCGTACCCGCAAAATCGTCACCACCGCGCACGGCACCACCGAAACGCGCTTCCTGTGGCAGGGCTACCGCCTGTTGCAGGAGCAGCAGCAAACCGGGCTGTGCAGTACATATATTTATGACCCGAATGAAGCCTGGAGCCCGCTGGCGCGGGTGGATCATCTCCGTGACCAGAGCAGCGGTGAGATTTACTGGTTCAACACCGACCTGAACGGCGCGCCGCTGGAAGTGACTGACGAGCGTGGTGCGGTACGCTGGAGCGGCCAGTACGGCAGCTTTGGCGAGGTACGCCATCAAAGTGAAGGGTTCTCACGGGTTGTGAATCGCACAGCGATGGCGCACCAGCCGCTTCGCTATGCAGGGCAGTACGCTGACGGTGAAACGGGGCTGCACTATAACCTGTTCCGCTACTACGACCCGCAGATCGGGCGGTTTATTGTGCAGGACCCGATTGGGTTGAATGGTGGGCTAAACACTTACGCGTATGCTCCAAACCCTTACAAATATATTGATCCGCTTGGGTTATGTAAGGGAGATGTAGTAAGAGGTAACAATCCGTACCAGACGCGGGTAGATCCCCGTTTCCCCGGAAGACCTGATCCCGCATTCTCAATAGACACCAGAACATTTGAATCGGGAACACTAACTTCAAAGGGTGGTATAAGAAATAATCAAGAATTTTGGAGTCAATGGGCTGATATGCAACCAGGTTCCTTAAGTAATAGTAATTTATATAGAATAAAAGAGTTAGGGTTGTCACCAAAAATAGATGACACATGGATTAAAGTATTTCCTGAACATGTGAATTATAAAGGAGATACAATAATACATCATCATGTCGATTTTGGACCATATGCTATACCTGTACCTGGAAGTACTCATGTTGGCAGTGGCGGTATTTGGCATACGAAATGAGGGTAATAGTTATGTTGTTAACAATAAATGAAATTGAAGTTAAGTTGAATGAGAAGTTCTCTCCTTTTAATGGAGAAATGGATGATTTGATTTTGAAAAAAAGAATGGTGCCTGTAAATAATATCCAGCATTCTGAGGAAAGACTTGGTGTAAATTTCCCAAAGGATTTTATTGAGTTTGTCTATAATTATGATATTGATAACTTCTCTTTGGGGAATATATCTTTCGGCCATGGCGATGATTATTTGGAGAAAATAGTCAGGATTAACAATGATGAGTTTAACCATTGGTGGATTGGCGAGCATAGACCAGATGGTGTGATATGTATTGCAATATCAGACCCTTATACTATCTTACTTAATACTCATAATGGCAAAGTTTATGCTATTACAAGTGAACAAACTATGGATGGATGGGAATCGATAGCTGATACTTTTGAACTATTTATCAGAGGTATTGGTTCGCATTTCTTAAAAGCATGCCCGCTAACGGAAATTATAAATTCAACAGGGGCAAATGATATTTCTTTCTGGAATGGTATATAATGTTTCTTTACGGGGAGTATCTCTTGGATATTTCCCGATTTTTATTTATGAACAGCGTTCTAGTAATAAAAGTTCTGTGGAATGAAAATTGATTCCCAAATTTGGTTATTTTGATAGATGTTCAGGCCCGATTAAAAGCTGTTCATATCAATATTGGAACGCATGCTATGTTGATAAATAAACTGGTTACAATACTAGCAGCACCTGTCGCCCCTTCGGATTCGGGAAAGGGAATGAAATGGCCACTGATTGAGGATGGTTTATCTTTCCCCTCTGATTATATTGAATTTATAAATGAGTATGGTTCAGGTCGCATCGCGGACTTTATTGTTATTTTTAACCCCTTTAGTAAAAATGAAGATGTCAACTTTTTTGAAAAATATAAATTTATTTTGGAAGACCTTAATTATCTAATTGAGTCAGATAAGGATTATTATCATTATCAACTGTATCCCAAGGATAATGGGTTGATTCCGTTAGGAGTTACCGATAATGGGGATTATCTATTCTGGGTCGTAAATTCTAAAGATAATAGTGAGTTATGGACTGTTGCTATTATTGCAGCAAGATCACCTGAAGTTGAGTATTTTGATGGTGGGTTAACTGATTTTCTTAAAAGATTATTAAAAAATAAAATTAGATGTAAATCATTCCCTGATGATTTTCCCCCACCTGTTATCAAGTTCGAAAGCATTTGAAATAAGAAGTCGAGATAGTTTTTCCGACTTTATTACTACAATAAATTATGTATATAAAATTAATCGTAGTTTGATTTTTTTTCTGAGGTGGATTATCTAACATCAAGGAATTATATACTAAGGATAGCTTATGCCTATTTCATGTGGTCAATCCAAAACAAAAGATGAGATTAGAATTTTGGAGGAAAAATTCAAAGTCAGTATACCAGAAGATTATAAAGAATTTCTCAGCTTGAAAAATGGTTTTGTTGTAAAATCTCCGGATTTTTGTGAGCTGGAATACGTAGATGTCGATGAAGGGATTATCGCTTTTCATGCTCTTTTTGGAATGAATATGAAAAACCCTAATCACGACATTTTTCGTCAAAATGAGAATTTTTTAAATGAACTTGATTTCATTGATGATAAATTAATCATTGGCGATGATCCTGGAGGTAATTTTTACCTTATATTAAATGGCAGTAAAAGCCAGGGTGTTTATTATTGGGATAGAACACATCTGCATGCAGAGGATGATATCCAAAAGTTTGACATCGCTGAGAAAAATGAGTGTGGAAATATTTATAGAATTAGTAATGACTTTACCGATTTTTACGAGAGAATTTGTGATTTGTCACTTGGCACAGGAATGAATGTAACTATTGATCTGTGATTTTTATTTTAAAAAAGTATGAAACTCATAATAAAGAGGTTTTCAATGCCAGTGGATATGGAATTTTATGAAGATGATGAAGGTATCTCAGTCGATTTTGTATTATCGGCATTTGGTCCTTTTCTCGTCCAGTGCATAAACCTTGAATCTGATTCGGTCGATGAGAAAATGAAAAAAGACATCGATTTTCTTATTAAGAAACAGAAAGATTTTTTCGAGAAAATCGCAACTGAAACCCAGGTATATAGCAAGCGTATTTATGGTGTGGAGGCAAAAGACTTGATTTTGCTGAAAGTTTATCTTTCCCCAGATGAGGACAATGAATTTGGGTTCATGTTCTCGACCGATTTGGATCAGGAACATGGGATTGGCATCAAATTTAAAGGGCTTGAAGTGAAGAAAATTGGTAGTGGCGAAACAGCATTTTTATAAAATTAGTTATGTCTATCCGATCGGGTAGACCCATTCCTGTGGCAGGACTACCGCCTGCTGCAGGAGTAGCAGGATCGGGTTTTATATCATGAATATTTACGACCCAAATAAAGCCTTTAGCACATCGCATAATGATCCTCCTGATCAATCCCCCCAAATGCACTCACCTGCACGACAAATGTTTTCAAGATTATTAGCCAACGTCCTGATCGAACAGGATGCGGCTTTAAGAGCTGCATTGCAGGATGGCGGCTACGCCTTACCTGCGAAAACCAATCATCAATTGCCATCATCAAACAAACCCGCCTCGACACTCACCGTAGGCCCGTGCAAGCGTAGCGCCGCCGGGCGCAGTCGTGCCTCCGATTAAGCAGATTGCTGCCGCCATTCCCTGACATGGTCAATCAGGGCGCGGAGCTTTGGCGCAATATTGCGACGCTGAGGGAAGTACAGATAAAAGCCAGGAAAATGGGGAAGAAAATCATCAAGCAATGATACAAGCTGACCTCCTTCAATATACGGCCTGAATGTTTCCTGAGTGGCAAGCGTTATGCCGCCACCGGCAAGTGCCAGCCTCAGCATCAGACGCAGATCGTTAGTTGTAATCTGCGGTTCAATCGCCAGGTCGAACGCTTTTCCGTTCTCTTCAAATGGCCAGCGATAAGGCGCAACATCCGGGGCTGGTCGCCAGCCAATGCATCGATGATGCATCAGCTCATGCGGATGGACGGGTATGCCGTTGCCTGAGAGGTAGGAGGGAGAGGCAACCACCATTTCACGTTGCTTTCCGGTAAGCGGAATAGCAATCATATCTTTTTCAATGACTTCTCCGAGCCTCACGCCAGCATCGTAACCTGCTGCCACGATATCAAACTCCTCATCCGTGACAACAATATCAAGGGTCACCGCTGGGTTCGCTGCCGCAAACGAGGCGATTAGCGGACCCGAAAGAAATTCTTCCGCTATCGAGGTCACTGCGATCCTGAGAAGGCCACGTGGCATATCGTCAGAAGCCATATCATCGAATGCGGCTTCAATACCGGCTACCGGTAATGACAGAGATTTATGCAGCCGTTCTCCCGCTTCCGTTAAATTCACTGAGCGTGTCGTGCGCATGACCAGCATTGTCCCAAAGGCATCCTCAAGCCGTCGTATTCCCTGACTGACCGCCGAACGGGTAACGCCCAGCCGTGCCGCGGCCTTACTGAAACTGTGCTCTTCTGCCACCGCGATGAAAACGGGTAAAAGGTTAAGATCTATCTTCATTGTTTAACGCTGCTAACCGGTGAGTCCAGTAAAAGCAGGATACTGGAACTAATCATCAAGTTCTATTATCTCTTCGAACCCAACTGAAGGAGAGCATCATGGATAAAGTGATATTAATCACCGGCGCATCAAGTGGTATTGGAGAAGGCATTGCCAGAGAGCTGGGAACGGCAGGCGCGAAGGTTTTACTGGGAGCACGCAGAGTGGAACGTACCGAGGCGATTGCCGCAGAAATTTGCAGTGCGGGTGGTATCGCGAAAGCCCAGCAGCTGGATGTCACAAACCGACAGTCTATGGCTGGCTTCGTACAGGCCGCGCTGGATAACTGGGGCCGTGTTGATGTTCTTATCAACAATGCGGGCGTTATGCCGCTTTCACCGCTTTCGGCTGGCAAACAGGATGAATGGGAACGCATCATTGACGTTAATATCAAGGGCGTGCTGTGGGGTATTGGCGCTGTGCTTCCGCTGATGGAAGCGCAGGGATCAGGTCAAATAATAAACATTGGCTCTATTGGTGCACTTTCCGTTGTGCCAACGGCGGCAGTGTACTGTGCCTCTAAATTTGCGGTACGGGCTATTTCAGATGGGTTACGACAGGAAAGCTCGAAAATTCGCGTAACGTGCGTTAATCCTGGCGTAGTGGAAAGTGAACTGGCCTCAACCATTACTCATGCAGAAACCATGGCGGCGATGGATGTTTACCGCGCTGTTGCACTTCAACCTGCTGACATTGCTCGTGCCGTAAGGCATATCATTGAGGCGCCGGAAAGCGTTGATACAACAGAAATCACCATCAGACCAACCGCGTCTGCAAACTGAAGCACAACGCGGATCATTACATTCATTTTTATCTAAAAATATATTACCCGGTAATGCATGCCTGGCTGATAGCGTTTGCAATTGTTTTAGGTCTATTTATCAGTCAGGCTTTTTCCACCGGTGTAAATATCAGGGCGCGTAATGGTCCATGCATAGTTTTCTCTGTTTACCGGCTCGTAGCCAAACTTTTCATAAAGCCAGGGCGCTGTGGTTGTAAATAACATCACCCTGCGGAGCCGATCAAAAATGGGGTGACTATGTATGCATTCCATAACCCATCTTCCGAGCCCTTCACCCTGGTATTCTTCAAGCACATAAACATCGCAAAGGTAGGCGAAGGTAGCGTAATCCGTTATCAGGCGAGCAAAACCAATCTGATTTTCTTTATGGTAGACGCCGAAGTTAAGGCTGTTTTCGACTGACACAGAGACAATATCCAGAGGAATGCCTTTTGCCCAGGTCGATCTCGTTAAATATCGATGGATGGCCTGTACATCCAGTTTTTCTCTGTCTGTACTCACCCGGTAGTTATTCTTACTCCATTCATATTTCTCTGAAATATTCACTTTTGTCCTGTCCGTAAGTGAGTGGGAAATCTACCTTATCATTCGCTATCGAAATTGTAATGCCTTAATCGCCCGGGATTATCAGCCGCTACTTGGCTCAGTGCGCCGGAATATAAGGCTCTTTCACAAACTCCGCCAGCAGCCAGACCATATCGTGCAACAGCCCGGTCAGGTCTTTTGCCACGTCCGCAGGCAGCGTACCGCCCCTTACCGCACGCGTAAGTGCCAGCGCATAATCCACCTGCAACGTCGTCTCCTGCCAGCAGTCCGGCACACAGGAAACGATCTTTTCCCCCGCAATCAGTTGCTCAACCAGATGCGAGGGGAGTTCTGCATCGCAACGTTCACGCAGGCGTTTCAGTACCATCAGCAAACGCTCGCAAAGGGTGGCATGGGTAAAGGCATCGTCGGTTTCAATCAGCACGCTGACACAGGCGGCGCAGGTGTCTGCCAGTTCGAACAGATCCGCAGAATCGGGAAGGGGCAGATGAGTAAGGTGATACACCGCGCTTTCTTCAGCGAGCGAGTAAGAAAATCCAGGGAGAGTCGTCATTGGGCATCCTCTTCAGGTAAAAATGTCGCGTCATGCTTGTGGGTTCCTGGCCCCGGTTGCGGATGTGCCGCAACGCAGGCACTTTACGGCGGCAAAAAAAGGAAGGAAAGGGATGCCCCTGAATTACATCAGGTTGCTTGCAGGTTTGCGAGGCGGCTTCCAGAAGGGCATTGCCGGATAGCGGTTACGCCGTATCCGGCCTACAAAAACCTCTAACCAAACCGGCCGCTACTCCTCGCTTATCATCGTCAAGAACCGCTTCACCGTTCGCGAGCGTTCAAAGCGCCGCCAGCAGAGCGCGATATCGGTATAAAGCTCGGGTGAACTCAGCGCGTGGTAGGTGACATTCGGCGGAGAGATGGCCGCCATCGATTTCGGCACCAGCGCGAAGCCGCCGCCTGCAGAGACCATGCTCAGGGAGGACGAGAGCTGAGACGACTGCAGCGCGTGCTGTACGTCTATTCCGGCCCGTTCGCAACAGCTGTAAACCCGGTCGAACAGGCCGGGCGCGACCTCCTGCGGGAACAACACCACTGGCGTATCCCGGAGTTGCTCCAGCGCCAGATCGCCGCTTGTTGCGAGCGGATGGTCGCGATGCAGTGCCACCACCATCGGCTCCCGGTCGAGGATTTTTAACTCGAATGCCTTGCTGCTCTCGCACGGCAGCCGCACGAAGGCGATATCCAGTTCCCCCTCCGCCAGCATCGCCGTCAGCGAAGACATATTGGCCTCCACCTGGTGTACCTGCACCGCCATGTTCTGTACCTGAAACTGACGAATGAGCGCGAAAATTTTGGGATGAAAAGCATCTGAACTGGTGATGCCAATCGACAGGTTGCCGTTCAGACCGCGCGCGATGCCGCGGGCTTTCTCCAGCGCGGCGTCGCTCAGCGCCAGGATCTTACAGGCGTCCTCGTAGAAGGCTTCTCCCGCTTCGGTTAGCTCCACACCTCTCGTCAGACGCCTGAACAGCTGCGTGCCCACTTCCTCTTCGAGCCGTTTGATCTGCTGACTCAGAGGAGGCTGTGAAATACCCAGCGCTTTGGCCGCCCTGGTGAAGTGTCGCTCGCGTGCAACCGCGACAAAATACCGCAGATAACGAAGTTCCATATCTAAAACGTCTCAAACCAGCATGGATTCTATATTGGAACTCTCTGCTGAATCGGGTCAACATTTATTTAACCTTTA
>Ga0308166_1000368_pt1 | contig 66556 bp, 70 predicted proteins | sample PhyCR2_2_FD_202137 | JGI IMG/M metagenome (GOLD analysis project Ga0308166, IMG submission 202137) | Phyllosphere microbial communities from UC Gill Tract Community Farm, Albany, California, United States - DLSLCC.R2 | ecosystem: Host-associated > Plants > Phyllosphere > Unclassified | place...
AGGAGCTATCGTTGTCAGCATCGGTGGCCAGGAACTCAAGATTCCATCTCGGTTTACAACATTTCCATGCGGGACTCGGAGAGCAAAAAAACCGACGTTTTAATCGATAACTACACATAGGTCTAACGCGTTGGTCTGAAAGAGTCGTGAATACAAAAACTGACGGGATCTACAAAGCAGACTTACACCGTGGAAGGAGGAGCTAGTTTTCCTCCCGAGGGAACCAACTGCAGTTCAAGGGGTTGCTCTGGCTGATTCGAGAGAAATGCAAATACCATTTTCGATCGTAGAGGATGCATCTTTGGCAACCACCGGCAGGCGCTTTGAACGAACCGCTCTCCCGAGCCCGGTGAGGTCAGAATTCTAGTTTCAAGTAAGAATATATAGAAAAACAAAGTAAATAACTTTCATACCGCATATCGTGCTCCAAATAGCTCTCAGGAGAGGCACCTAGTTCACCCTAACCCCAGCTAGGGTCTGAAAACATGCTGAGACGAGAAAAGGGGGACCGGCCGATGGCCGATCCCCCTTCTGGTAAAGCTAGTGACTTACAGGTACTCTGCAAAGTCCTTTTCGATGACAGCCTTTGGCTTAGCACCGATCGAGGTAGCTACGTGCTCGCCGCCCTTGAAAACGTAAACAGCAGGGATGCTGGTGATGCCGTACTTAGCGGCGATGCCCTGGTTCTCGTCAACGTTGATCTTTACAACGTCTACCTTTTCAGCGTGCTCTTCAGCAATCTGATCCAGTACTGGACCAAGCTGGCGGCAAGGACCGCACCACTCTGCCCAGAAATCGACGATGACTGGCTTTTCGGAATCCAGAACTTCGCTCTGGAAGGTTGCTTCAGTTACTGCTTTTGCGTTGCTCATGAGAGACAACCCCTTTCTGAGAAATCTACTTAGACGGTAGCTACGGTTTCGGTGGTGATGTTGGCCAGGTAGTGCTCCACGTCCTGTGCAGCGGCGCAGCCGGAACCGGCTGCGGTGATTGCCTGGCGGTAAGTGGAATCGATGACGTCGCCTGCAGCAAATACGCCTGGCAGCGAAGTCTTCGAAGTACGTCCTTCGACGGCGATGGTGCCCTCGGAAGTCAGCTCGAGCTGATCCTTGACGAGATCAACGCGTGGGTCATTGCCAATGGCAACAAAGATACCGGTGACGTCCAGGGTGCTCTCGGCGCCGTTGACGAGGTTCTTCAGTGCAATGCTCTGAACCTTATCCTCGCCGTTGATGCCGACAACCTCTGAGTCCCAAACGAAGTCAATCTTCTCGTGGGCCAGGGCGCGATCTGCCATGATCTTTGATGCGCGCAGCTCACTGCGACGGTGTACAACGGTGACCTTGGCAGCAAACTTGGTCAGGAACAGTGCCTCTTCCATGGCTGAGTCGCCACCGCCGATGACGGCGATGTTCTGGTCGCGGAAGAAGAAACCGTCGCAGGTAGCGCACCAGGAGACGCCGTGGCCGGAGAGGCGCTTCTCGTCTTCTAGGCCCAGCTCGCGGTATGCGGAGCCGGTGGAGACGATGACGGCATGTGCACGGTAGGTGGTGCCATCAGCCAGCGACAAGGTCTTGATGTCGCCTTTCAGGTCCATTTCGGTAACGTCGTCGAACAAGATTTCAGCGCCAAAGCGCTCTGCCTGCTTCTGCAGGTTGTCCATCAAGTCTGGGCCCATGATGCCCTCTGGGAAACCTGGGAAGTTCTCCACCTCGGTGGTGTTCATCAGTTCGCCACCAGCTGTAACCGAACCTGCGATAACCAGAGGTTTAAGGTTCGCACGGGCGGTGTAAATCGCAGCTGTATAACCCGACGGGCCGGAGCCGACGATGATTACGTCGCGGATTTCGTCGTTCTGTGCTGAAGTCACGGGGATAGAACCCTTTCGTCCTAAAATTGCGAGGTGGATAGCGAGGCTTTACCTCACTATCCACCTCAACGTATGGCTTTGCTAAAAAATTCCGCTACTGTTACTTGGCGGAGAATTCACCGATTTGCAGACCGTATGGTCGCGATGAGTTGCTGCCCGATGCCTTACGAGGCAGGTCGGTGACATCGAGGAAGACGTAGGAGCCTTCCATGGAATCCTTATCCCCGTCCTTCACGGCCACGGAGACCGATGGGCCGGAGAATGAGCCCTTGGCTACAGACTTAGCATTGCCCAGATCATCGGAATCACCAACGAGGATCTCGTAGTCACCGCCGGTGCCATTCAAACCTTCCAAGTTCACCTCGGAGATGGCCGCCTTGTCCTTGAGCTCGAGGATGAAGACCATATTGGAGGCGAAGCCACCGAAGTTGCTGGTGGTGTAGGTGAAGGTGTCATAGGTGCTCGAGGCGTTGCCGTCGACCATGTTGGCCAGCTTGCCATCGGTTTCAGCATTCAACTGCTGGTTACCAGGAACCAGTCGTGAAATATCCGAAATTACAGGCTTTGGCAAGGCCGGCTCGGAGGATTCCTTCGGCTTGGCCGACTCGGAAGGAGCAGCGGACTGCTGAGGCTCGTTGGAGGTATCGGCAGTAGTTTCCTTATCGCCACCAAGGAAGTTGAAGGCGAAGACCACGGCAAGGATCAAGATGATCAGCAGAACCGCGCCAACCACAATGCGAGTGCCCTTGGACGTCGACTCATCATCTTCTTGCCCGGTGGCCGCAGCCTGGTTTGGGACGACAACGTTTTTGGCGGCGGCTGGGAAAGTTGATGCCTTGGCTGCAACAGCGGCTGCACCAGTAGCAACAGCGCCCGCGGCACCTGCTGCGGCACCGGCTACACCGGCACCCTTCTTCTTGGCGGGCTTCTGCTCGTCCTCAACAGGCTTGTTATCCGCAGCTGGCTTCTGAACTGGCTGCTGAGCTGGCTTTGCTGCAGCGGCACCTGCTGCGGTTCCGGCGGCGGCGCCAGCAGCGGCCTTAGGCTTGGTGGAATCTGATTTGGCGGACTCGGACTTGGCCGAATCAGACTGAGTCGAATCCGACTTTGCGTCAGCTGGCTTTGCAGCCGCTGGGGTATCACCCTTTGACTGGGCGGCGGCAGCTAAGGCTGCGGTGGCGGTGACGTTTGGCTCGTCGTCCTGATCATCAAGACGGGTAACCGCTGGCTGACCCTCGGTGGTCGGTGGCTCGGTGGAAGCCACAGGGTGGGCAGTGGTAGCCGGAACCTGCTCGTTAGGAGCGGTCTGGTCCGACTGCTGGCCATTGGCCTGGTCTTGGTTTTTCTTGCCGAAGCGGTTCTTCAGACCGGCAAAACCGCTGGAGAAGGCGGTGCCGAACTTGTTTTGTTCAGCAGGCTCGACCTCGTACTGGTTGTCGTCCTCGTAAGACTCTGGGGCGGACTGACGGGTCACGCCGAAGATCTCAGTGCCCAAGGTGTCGGTGAAGAACGGTTCAACGTAGGGTGCGTCGTCGGACTCGAGAACTAGGTCCAACAGGTCCGAAGAGCGTGCCACATTGGCCACGAGGTAGCTCTGGTTGGTGTCGGTGATGCCAAGGTCCAGTACCTGGACGTTGGAGGCGCGTTCACCCATCGCAATTTCGCGGGCACTAGCGGCCAGCTGAGAGGAGTTCTCGGCCGAAGCCACCATGATGCTGACGGAGCGATTAAGTACTTGGTCAATGCCTGCAAGTACCAAGTCACCTTCAGCTGATGAAAGGACGGTCTCAGTGACCTGGTAACGGCCGCTGAGGACAGAGCCGACATCGATTGGCTGCGCCACGTGCATCTCCAAGGGTTGATTGTTCTTCGGTAGCAGTACTCAGACCACCACCTGTCATGTTACCTGTCAGCGGGGCCGATTTGGTGCCAATCTTGCGCAGAATCACTGGCAAGTTTCCAAGGTTTTTTAGCGCTTGAATCCTGGGATTCTTCGAAGGATCGGACCGAGGAAGCCATCAAGCTCCGGCACCTTGGTTTTGTGGAGTAATCCGATGTAGACAACGCCCATGGTTCCGGCCACCGCAATGATCGAAATTATGGCGTTAATCAGCGAGGAGTAGGCAAATCCGAAGCTGAATCCACCCAGTAGCCACAGCACCAAGCAGCCCACTGCGCCGGAGAGCGTAGCCATCCAACCGATGCGAACATAGGTATCGATCACCGACTGCACACCGTAGTTTCCGTAGCGGCGCTTAACCAGGAAGTGGGTGCCGATGCAGGAGAGCACGTTGGTCAGGCCGTAGATGAAGGCAATGGCCGCAGCGATGTGCATTGGGTCAATCACGGCTGCTGCGGTGAAGGCCAAGATTAGGCCAACCGCCGCGGTGGCGGACTGGATCAGCATCGGGGTGCGGGTATCTTCTTCGGCGTAGAACACGCGCAGCATGAAGAACTGCAGGGACTTAAATGGCAGGCCCAAGGCGGTGAGAACCAACAACTGGCCCAGTGCTCCGGCGGCTTGCGCGGCGTTCTCCGAGGAGCCAGCAAACAGTCGACCCAGCGGACCGGCAAGCACGATAAACACGATGGTGCAGAAGACGATTGGGATGGCGGTAGAGCGCATGCCGCGGTTCAGTAGCTGGCCAACATCGGCGTAGCGCTTTTCGGTGAAGGCTCTTGCGAAGTCGTTAAACAGCACGGTGGCCACGGTCAGCGCGAACAGCGAGTGTGGCAAAACGGTGATCAGCTGCGAGGTATTCAGCGCGTACTCACCGGCCACCGACGCGGCCTGTTCGGGAGCCATGGAGGCACGAGCTGCGGTGGCACCAGAGACGATCTTGGAGTACAGCAACGAGGAGAGGTTGCCGATGACCATGGCGCCCAAGGTCCAGATGGCCAGCTTGCCCACGTGGCGCAGGCCCATGCCGCGCCAGCCAAAGTCAAAGCCCAGCTTAATGCCGACCTTCTTCAGTGGCCAGAAGAGCACCAAGGACTGCAACACAATGCCTAGGGTGGCGCCACCGGCAAGCCACATGGTTTTGACCGCGCTCCAGTCCTGCATCGGATCGCCCGAAGAGTAGGCGCCGAAGGTCAGGATGAAGGCGCCAATGACTAGTAGCTGAATGATGTTGTTGACCGCCGGGGCCCACATAAAGGCGGCAAATCGCCCGTTGGCGTTGAGTACCTGGCCTAGTACCGCGTAGAGCCCGTAGAAGAAGATCTGTGGAAGAGACCAATAGGCAAACGCGGTGCCCAGCATGATCATCGGGTCGGTCCAGTTGTTGGTCAGCGCGATGATCAACGGTTTAGCGCAGATGGTCAGAACCAGGGTGAGCAGCCCCATCACCACCACAACCAAGGTCAAAAGCTTTGAGGTGTACGCAGCACCTCGGTCTTTAGCTTTGGACGCCTTGATCAGCTGCGGGATCAGCACCACGTTGAAGACGCCACCGGCGAGCAACATGTAGATGATCGTCGGGATGACGTTGGCTTTTTCGAAAATATCGGCCACCGAGGTGACCGAACCAATAGCCATCGCCAGCAACGCGGTGCGAGCAAAGCCCAACAGACGCGAAACCATGGTTCCCGAGGCCATCAGGGCGTAGATCTTAGAGCGTGAGCGTCCCTGCTGGGTATGCAGCTGCTGGGGAGGTTCGGCGACTAAGTCCATGGCCCCGGTCATTGGCTGCTGATCGGAGCCCGCAGAAGAATTAGGAACCTGAGACATGCTTTGTAAGAACCTCGCGTGCCAGATCAGCGATCCGGCGTTCATTAGGGAAGGACAGGCGTTTGCCTAGGGCATCAAGAGGTACCCAGGCAACATCGACGGCTTCGTGATCGGGGTCGTTCTCGATCGTTAGTTGTCCGCCAGTAGCTTCCAGCAGGAAATGGTGCACAGTTTTGTGCACCCGGTAATTGGTCACGGTGAACCAGTAATCGACCGAACCCAACGGGGCAAGGATCTTTCCGGCGATGCCGGTCTCTTCCTCGATTTCGCGGATAGCCGCTTCCTCATTGTTTTCTATTCCCTCGGGGTGACCCTTGGGCAGGCACCATTCCAGCCGGCCGCCACGGTTATACCGGGCGATAATTGCGACGGGGAGTTTGGGTGCGTTGAAGTCGATCACAATGCCGCCGGAAGAGACTTCTTCCACCGTTGGCAAGCTTGTATGACCGCCAGTTGCCTGCGCACGAGCCATTGACGCAGTCAATGGGGTGCGCTTTGGGGCAGACGGGATCGGTCGGTTCATGGATCCACTCTATCGAGAAAGTGGCCTCGTTCGCTTTATCGACGTGGACAAGTAAGTTATATCGCAAGCAATTTCAGCGCATTTTCAAGCATTTTGCCCAGATTTCTGGCACGCTTAAGTAACTATGCATGCACTTCCCTCACCTGACGTATTACGTCAAATCCTGCCCTCGGTTATTTTCGACTTGGCCGACCGTTTTGTGGCGGCGGGCCATGAGTTGTCCCTGGTGGGTGGACCGGTCCGAGATCTCTACTTGGGTCGAGTATCCCCGGACCTAGACTTCACCACCAGCGCGCGCCCGGAAGAAACCATTAAGGTGATCTCCGGTTGGGCCGACAATATCTGGGATGTGGGTCGAGAGTTCGGCACTATCGCCTTCAAAAAGGGCGAGCATACTTTGGAAGTCACCACCTATAGGGCAGATGCGTACGACAGCCAATCGCGTAAGCCAATTGTTGCCTTTGGCGATAACCTGCACGATGACCTGTTCCGCCGTGACTTCACCATGAACTCGATGGCACTTCGATTGCCAGATCTTGAACTGGTGGACCCCTTTGATGGGGTGTCCTCGTTGAGAGATCAGTCGATCAGGACTCCAGGTGCTCCGGATATTTCCTTCTCGGATGATCCATTGCGCATGATGCGTGCAGCGCGTTTTGCTTCGCAGCTGCAGATTGAAGTCAGCGCCGAGGTTCGTCAGGCCATGAGCGAGATGACCGAACGTATTGAGATCATTTCCGCGGAGCGTGTGCGTGACGAATTGGTGAAGCTGATCAAGGGAGCAGATCCTCGGGCGGGCATCAACCTGCTGGTTGAGACCGGGTTGGCTGACAGAGTACTGCCTGAAGTTTCAGCACTGCGCCTAGAAATTGATGAGCACCATCGGCACAAGGATGTCTACCAGCACTCATTGACTGTGCTCGAGCAGGCCGTCTCGATGGAAACGGATCAAGATGGCCCAGTGCCTGGACCCAACTTTGTTCTGCGCTTTGCAGCGTTGATGCATGACATTGGCAAGCCGGCCACACGCAAGTTTGAACCTAACGGCGCGGTGTCTTTCCGCCATCACGACATGGTTGGCTCCAAGATGGTCAAAGCGCGCATGCGGGCCCTGCGTTTTGATAAGGAAACCACCAAAGCTGTGGCTCGGCTCGTTGAGCTGCACATGCGGTTTTATGGTTACGGCGAAGCAGGCTGGTCTGACTCTGCGGTGCGCCGCTACGTTACCGATGCCGGTGACTTGCTTGAGTACCTGCACCGCCTGACCCGTTCGGATGTCACCACGCGCAATCGCAAGAAGTCGGATCGACTGGCCTTTGCCTACGATGATCTCGAGGCACGCATTGCGCAGATTGCTGAGCAGGAAGAGCTGCAGTCGATCCGTCCAGACTTGGACGGGCAGCAGATTATGGGCATCTTGGGCATTAAGCCTGGGCCGGTAGTTGGTCGTGCCTACAAGTTCTTGCTCGAGCTTCGTTTGGATGAAGGCCCGCTGGGTGAAGATGCTGCCATTGAGCAGCTACGAGCTTGGTGGAGCGAGCAGCCTGAAGCGCAGGAAGCAATTACCGAAGAGTAACTGCTGACAAGCACAGAGACAGAATGAGCACCCGGCACCCTCAAGGGGCCGGGTGCTTTTTCATGCTCGAAAAAAGTTCTTAAACTTTTTGACCTAATTAGTGGCGGAGCCTGTGCAATCAATGTATGCTGAATACTGTGATTGGGAAGTCTCAATGAGACTTGCGGATCGATGAAACTTATTAGCAGGCCCCGTGGCGATTCGCGGCTGGCCAACAAATAGATCTTAGGAGGTGGAGAAACGATGAATATCAATCTGGATATTTCAACTCATCGCACATGGCGAATTGACGGTGGCTTTATGTCTACCGGCAATCACGGCCTTTTCTCTCCAACCTCCGGAACAGTGGATTCCTAGAACACGGTGATCCCCACCCAAGTTCCTGAGGTTGAAAGTCAGTAATCGACTCCCACCTTAGGAACTTTTTTCATGTCTAGCCTCCTGTTTTCCTCATCCGCTCAACAGGCTGTTCGCACCTCGGAACTTATCTTCGCAGGACCCGAAAGCCTCAAGGCTCGCGCAATCTCCACGACGCGACAAGATCTTCCCAACCCTTCGAAAGTTAACGAAGGGAGGGAAAACAAATGAAAAATCGACAAGCCAGTCGCAAGTTGAAAAACCTCGACAGCACAGAATTTAACCGTCGCATGCGTGAGCGTGAACTGAAAAACCATGTGCCCGTAGAGATGTACCTACGTATTCGTTGATCCGCGACAACGCCATTACCGTTGTCCGTCCGTCGAATCAGAGGTACCCCATAATGAAATCGCATATTAATGCTCAGAGGCCCGCCGGCCTGCAAGCCGGCGGGCTTCTCCGCATCTAAGGGTGTTTTGGTAGTGAGAACTAGCGTTCCACGTCGCCGCGGATGAAGGCCTCGACTTTGTTGCGTGCTGTTTCATCGTCGTACTGCTCGGGTGGCGACTTCATGAAGTAGCTCGATGCAGACAAAATTGGGCCACCGATGCCGCGATCCAGGGCGATCTTGGCTGCGCGTACCGCATCGATGATGACACCTGCAGAGTTTGGTGAGTCCCAAACTTCTAGCTTGTACTCCAAATTCACTGGAGCATCTCCGAAATTGCGTCCCTCGAGGCGAACAAAAGCCCACTTCCGGTCATCCAACCAAGCAACGTAGTCGCTCGGGCCGATGTGAACATCGTCAGCGGCCAGTTGAGCCGAAGTATTTGAGGTGACTGCCTGAGTTTTGGAGATCTTCTTTGATTCCAAACGGTCGCGCTCGAGCATGTTCTTGAAATCCATGTTGCCGCCAACGTTCAGTTGGTAGGTGCGGTCGAGCACTACGCCTCGGTCTTCAAACAACTTGGCCATCACACGGTGGGTGATAGTCGCACCGATCTGGCTCTTGATATCGTCGCCAACAATTGGGACGCCCGCTTCGGTGAATTTCGCAGCCCACTCGGGAGTGCCAGCGATGAACACTGGCAAGGCATTAACAAAAGCAACGCCGGCATCAATCGCGCACTGAGCGTAGTACTTGGCGGCCTGCTCAGATCCAACGGGAAGGTAGCAGACTAGGACGTCCACCTTGTTTTCCTTTAGCTGCGCAACGATATCTACCGGCTGCGCATCAGACTCTTCGATGGTCTCGCGGTAGTACTTGCCTAGCCCATCAAGGGTGTGACCGCGCTGCACCGTAACCCCGGTCGTAGGAACATCAGCGATTTTGATGGTGTTGTTTTCGCTGGCCAGAATTGCTTCTGCGAGATCGAGGCCGACCTTCTTGGCATCAACGTCAAAGGCAGTAACGAACTGAACGTCACCAACGTGGTACTGGCCGAACTGCACATGCATAAGACCTGGAACGCTGACCGCTGGGTCCGCATTTCGGTAGTACTCAACACCTTGGATAAGTGAAGTGGCGCAGTTGCCTACTCCAACGATGGCAACACGGATCGAGTTTGCTGACACATGGGCTCCTTTGAAAATGTGTAAGACCTTCGGACTTTAGGGCGCATCAAAAGCACATGCTGGAGATTGCCCTTGAAGCTATTAAGCCTTATGAAGACCAGAACATTCCCAACCAGCCAAGACATTACAAATCTAATGCTGAGTAGGGCGGACCCTGGCGACTACGGTCAACGGTTGATGGTCGAAGCTGAGCTAACAAGGACGGCCATTTTGTACAGAAGTAAAAAGACTTTTACTCGTGTCTCCTAGCTGGAAGTCAGGCCAAAATGTATGTCAGTATCAATTTAGCAGACACTCATGACATAGTTCTAGTGTTGCTACCACGTGAGCGTTGGTAGCTACGACGAACCTTCAGTAACACCTTGACCACCGGAGATGGCAAAGACGTGCGCAGGCGATGACGCAGAGGCTGTCGGCGAATAAAGGCCAACATCTCAGGGTCAGTGCGTAGCTTGCCCTCGTTCGCCCGCTGTGCCAACACCTCGAGGGACTGAATGAAGCTGCGATCCATGCGGTGGAAGTAGTTTTCCCTCAACCAAGCTTTGCTGGGTTCACCGAAATTCAAGGAAACAACGTCATTCAAATTCCCGATGATTCCCGAGGCAGTAAATACGGTATTGATCATCTGAGTACTGACGCCAAAATCAGAGAGCACCATCGTGGGTAAACCTCGATCAATGGACTCTAAAGCGGCAGTAGATGACACGGTGACCAATGCACTGCCCGGAACCAGGGCTTCGCTCATTGATCCCGCATCAAAGCGAATCCGTGATTCTGAACTGATCAGCTTTTGAGCTTTGAGGTTATCGAACAGACTGTCATAGGGATAGGCCTCCATATGCGTCTGCGGTTCACCCGCCTTGGCACGAAGCTTGATTAAAACCTCGAGGCCCGGATTCATCTGGCTAGCCTTTTCCAACGCTAACAAGATGGATTCACGCTGCTGTTCAGTCTCTGGAACCTTGGCCTGAGGTGCAAACACCAGACGACTGAACTGGTGCTCCTGGACCGGAGGGAAACCAATGGAGTGCAAGAACGGCAGCTTGCTGACCATGATGGTTGGCTGATGCCCCTCGCTTAGCTCGGTCATATAGGAAAAATCGCGAGCTTCGGCATGAGAATGACAAATAAACGCATCGCCGGCGCGACGGTAATTCCAGCCCTTACGAGTCGCAGGGTAGGCGACACCAGGCAGAGCAGAAATTAGTGCGGTGCAACGTCCGTCAATTGGTTCGGTACGTAGTATCCGTGAGTAAATTTCAGCGACAACAGGGCCAGTTGCCGAGGCAAAAACAAGGTTTTGCGCCACCGTATCGGCGTTGAGCTGAGAAAGCTGAATGACCTCGAGCGCAGCTGGATCTAAATCGGTTCCTTCGAAGGCTGCCGCGATTTGCTGCGCAGTTGGCATGACCGGGGTGCGTGCCAAATAGATTTTCCGGTCCCATTCAGGGCCTAGACGGAGCAAAAAACTTGTTGCCATTTTCAGATATGAATCTGAGTCGGCAATAGCAAGAATAGATGGTTTCATTAGTGTCTTCACACCTTCAACGAACTGGATAGGTGCTCACGAAGTTCAAGTTCTGTATCGTCGGTCCACCAATGTTCAGGAACCGCCTGCGGGTAAAGGAATCGCGCATCAGATCCCAGCAGCAATCGCAGTGAAGGGATGACCGTGGAAGGAAGCGCCCGGATTTCCTGGCCGGGACGCAGCACACGAAGGCGCATTTCAATGGGCACCGTATGTTCCTTGAGTACTACTTGATCAATCTTGGCAATCTTTTCCAGCAACTGTGGGGTCTCACGTCGGTGCGGGAAATAGGCCACCGGACCTTCCGAAGCGATCTGTTCAACCCACTGCAGGTAGGGCTGTTCGTGAATCAACTGATCGGCAACCATGGCTGAACCGATCAAAAGGGTTGGTTCAGTGAAACTTTCGGCCACCGGCTGAGTAGCGAGCCACTCAAACTTGTGTTGAGCGAACTTGATTCCCAACGCGGTCATCTTCTGACGAGTCGGAGGATCAACAAAAAGCGCCGAGACGATCAACAGTCGCTCTTCACGTGCCAGCTGGCGCAACCGATGCCAGGTAGCAAGACCCATGGCAACCCGTGCTGCCGAATTCTTGGCTCGAGCGCGGACCAAGGGCACCGGAGTATCGCTAATGAGCTGCTTGATCAGTGCCAAGGTTGCTAGCCCGTCATCGATGATGATGATTTCTTTGGCTTTAACTCCGGCCAGCAAACTGCGCTGCACCTTTCCCGAATAGGCATCTCCGGTCACATAACGGTCCGAAGAGCTTTTAGGATGAGGTGGTTTGCGTGCGGCCGGTTCAAAGTGAACACCATCCGGTGCACGAGCCAGCAACGCTTCGGTGGTTGCCTCCAGAGGCATGCCCAAACGTGGGACGACCCTAATGTTCGTACCAAGGAGCCCTGCCGCGTGAGTTTCTACGGCAGAGAGTAACTGCAAGGGGGATTCAACCCACACGTGTGCCGTGCCAAAGCGAGGCCGTGGAACTTCGTGAGTATCATGCTGGGTCAGTTTCATCATGGTGAGGGTCATTTTGCCAGTCGGCCCAGGGATCTGGACAATTTATCAAGTCTCTTTGACCCTTTACGCAAGACTCGACGCGAGGCTGAACGAACCTTAGACGGCAAGGTACGTCGCGCAGGGGCCAGATGAACGAAGCGTGGTGGTAGATCCAACTTGGTGATGCGACGGCGCTTGAAGTGCTCAGAGAAATCAAGGTAGTTGGAAGCCAAGAACTCTTCAGCGGCCTCACGCAATTCAGACAGCTGATTAGGCTGCATGCAGTACGCCACGGCTGTCAGCAATGCCGAAAGTTGGTCATCAGTTTCGCTGTGTGTAGGAGCTGGCAGGCCCTGAACAAACAGGGCATGAATGATCGAGAGTGGAATACGGTTCGAATTCTCATAGGGAGCCAGCGCCTGGAGCATCATGCCGGTGCCCACGGCATGGACCTCGGTATCAAGAATGTATCTGGCCGTGGCCAGGCCGGTGGAGAAGCAAGAGATAACAACCTTCGGTCGCACCGCAGTGATCACCGTTTCTGCCAGATGATCTGTGTTCAACACTCGGAAATCTAATCCCAATTCGGCGCCGACAGTAGCCAACCGCGCAGCCGAGGTGGCACTGGCTGAAGGGTGCGCCTTAAACAAGACGGTACTCAGCCCACGGTCTATGGCAACTTGGAGCATCTGGACGTGAAGATCAAACTCCTCTTCGGAATCCATCAATCCAAGGGATCCGAGGTACTGTCCGAGGATCAGCGCCGAGGACGCAGGCAAATCAAAATGAGCATCGGTAGCGAGTTCAGTGAAAACTTGAGCCAACTGCTCGGTATGAAGTTCTTTGCGTGCTGGCTCGAGCTCGGCGAGCAGGTGCGGTTCCAATCCAGGAACTAGATCCACATGGATTGTTCCCATCAAACGTTGGCGCAACGGCATAGCTAGCCTGGAACGGGTTGGGCCATAGGACATGAGCCCGTCCGAGTGAACCCATAATTGTGCATCAAAGAAGATGCGAGCCAGGGCGCGGGCAGGGTTGACCTGAATCGATTCCACAACCAAGGTCAGTGGTCCGTCACCGAGGTCCCACGCTTGGCGCAGCAGGCGCTCAAAAATGTGTAATTCGTCTTCACGCGGGTTGAACTGAAAAGGGCGGCGCGGGGCCAGCAGTGCAGCGAAGTCCACCACGCGATCAAAACGCGAGGCAAGTTTTTCGAAGCCTGGAACCTGATCTAACGCTGTGGTTAGCTCTGGAACCTGTGAGCCATTAACCAAAACTAAAACGTACTCATCTGCTTCTGGAAACAGTCCTGCATCGGCCATCGCGGCCAAAGAAGCGAGCTGGAAGTAGCTGCTGGCTTCAATCAGTGCGATCACTTGCTGACCCCGATCTTCCCTGGCTGGAGGTAGGAAAGGATATGCCGGCGCCGGGCAACATCCATTTCGAGTACTACTTGGTGGGCAACGGTGACGTCGATGTCGCTGAAGATTTCTCGCAGCTGCTGCTTGATGGTCAGTCGCACCTGCGGTGGATAGTTCTTGGAACGCTTCTCGTGGTGGCACACGATGGCGAAGAACTGCCGCAAAGCCTTGGGAAGATGGCGGGCGGAATCTGGGTGTTCTCGTACGGCAGCGAGCACTTGTTTGTAGGCCTCGAGGAAACCTAACTGGCGCTCGTCAAAAACCTGGCTGAGGGAACTTGGTAGTCCGCGTCGGTAGAAGACGCTGGGGGAGGAGATGACTGCATAGCGTGAGGTATCGAGGTGCAGCTTCCAGATCCACGGACGGTCCTCGGCAGATTGCAACTGCTCATCAAAGTAGAAGCAGCCGATGCTGCGCATGAGCTCGGTGCGGTACATCCCGGCCCATGAGTAGGGGTAGTCCACCATGGACGGTGAATCGATTGGCTCAATGTCATCAGCAGGATTTAGCACGATGCCACGCAAGGCTTGAGGAGCACGGAACATCACGCGGGTGGTGCCACTGACGCGGACGTGGTCGCAGCGTACAAAATCAACGTGCAAGTTGCTCAAGGTGTCCGCAAGGGTAGCCAGATGCTGCGGGCCATACCAATCATCTGGATCCAAGAAAGTGTAAAACTCGCCAGTGACCTGTTCCAACGCGATATTTCTGGCAGCTGAAACTCCGACGTTTTCTTCCAACGTGATCAGCTTAAGCCCGGGGACTGAGTCCAGGTACGACTGGACTAAGGCGTCGGTGGCGTCGGTGGAAGCATCGTCAACCACGAGCACTTCCATCTCCCAACGGCCCAGCTGTTGGCGTGAAAGGGAAGCCAGCGCGTCGCAGATGTACGCCTCCTGGTTGTAGGCCGGGATGACCACGGATATGCGGCCAGGGATCGGGCTCGTCATGGCGGGACTGGCTTCCTTTGGTTGGTGCTAAGTGATGAAGTGAAAACTAATGACACTCGGCGGCCGGACCGGGAAGGTTCGGCCGCCGAGAAGTCACGGGGAGAACTGAGATTATGCGTCGACGCGGCGCAGGCGGCTCAGTGGAGCCAACTCGCCTGGGAAGACCTTCTTCACGCCGTCACCCATGGCCTGCTCGAGGATGCGGATGTCGCGGATCAGCGACTCGAAGCCCTTTGGCTCAAGTGAGGAAGCCTGATCCGAACCCCACATGGTGCGGTCCAGTGTGATGTGACGCTCTACGGTCACAGCGCCCAGTGCCACGGCTGCCAGCGAGATCTGCAGGCCGCGCTCGTGGCCCGAGTAGCCCACTGGAACCTGGTAGCGATCGCGCAGGGTTTCGATCATGCGCAGGTTAGCCTCTTCTGGAGGCAGTGGGTAGGTGCTGGTGGCGTGCATCATGACCAGGTTGGAAGTACCCAAGGTCTCAACGGCCTTGTCGATCTGCTCGATGGTGGACATGCCAGTGGAGAGAATGATTGGCTTGCCGGTTTCTGCCAGTGCCTTGAGCAGCTCGATGTCGGTGACCGATGCCGAAGCTACCTTGTGGGTGACTGCACCCTGCTCTTCCATGAATTCAACCGAAGGAACGTCCCATGGGGAAGCAAAAGCATGCAGACCCTTGGAAGCTGCGTAGGAGATGAGCTCCTTGTACTGAGCTGCATCAAACTCAACGCGGTAGCGGTAGTCCAGGTAGGTCATATCGCCCCATGGGGTGGAGCGGATCTTGTCACGCATATCGGTGGGGGTGGAGATTTCCGGGGTGCGCTTTTGGAACTTCACTGCGTTGGCGCCGGCCTCAGCCGAAACATCAATCAGCTGCTTGGCGATTTCGATGTCACCATTGTGGTTGATGCCGATTTCGCCGATGACGTAGACCTGCTGGCCTGCGCCGAGCTGGGATTCGCCGATGGCTACTGGCTTGATATCGGTGGTCACGGAGGTCATTGACTTGCCTTTCATTGGGTGAAACTTGGGAAATTTGTGGTGGAGCGTGCCGCGATCACTAGCTCTGCTAGTTCTCGCACCGCCCCATAGCCGCCCTTGCGGGTCAGGCGGTGGCGTGCAGCTTGGTGCACTTGGTTGTTGGCGTCGGCCACGGAAATGGGCCAGCCAACAAGTTTCATGGCGCCGAGGTCATTGATGTCGTTGCCGACATAGGCCACTCGTGCCGGGTTGATCGATTCATCGACCAACCACTGGGCCAGGTATTCGGCTTTGTTCTCGATACCGTGGGCCACTTCAACTTTTAGTTTGGCTGCACGGGCGGCAACCACCGGGTTGGCCTCCTTGGAGAGGATCAGGAACTTCACTCCTGCGGCCCGAAGCCGAGCCACTCCCATTCCATCGGAGCGTGAAACACGAACGGATTCGGTGCCATGCTCATCCACATAGGCGGTATCCGGGGTGTGCACACCATCAAAATCGGTGATGACAGCGTCAACCTCGATCGGTGCCGGCTCATCGGTGACGGTGAGTTCGGCGAGCTTGAGATCTGCCTCGGTATCAATGTCGATACCGTGTTCGGCGGGAACCTCATGGACTCGAACCCGGCCGAAGAACCGGTGTCCGGCAGCTAAGAAGCCTGCGGTTTCCATCGCGTAGAACGCTCCGGTTTCAAGGAAGCGTGGTTCGCGGTCCTGGCGGCGTGGGCGGTGCAGCTTTTCGTGCCCGATGGCCACCGCCTCGCCCTGCTCATCAAGTCCCCAGTGGAATCCGTGGTCGGACACTGCTGCGAAGCTGACCTCAGCGCGCCCGGAGGTCACCGTGGTGATGGCAGCGTCGAGATCGGCTGGGTCGATAATCGGGCTGGTGCACTGAATGAACAGGGTCACCGCTGGCAACGTGTTGGTGTTTGCCAAGACATGTTCCAGGACTGACTCACTGCTGGCCGTATCCCCGGCGATATCTGCCGGTCGGTCAACAACTCGCGCCCCGTAACGAAGTGCTTCGGCTTTGATCTGTTCATGATCCGTGCTGACCACGACGTCGCTGACAGTCGCCGCAGCCTTTGCTGATTCAATGGCTCGACCGAGCAGCGACTTGCCGCCGATCTCACGCAGGTTTTTGAGCCGGATGCCCTTGGACCCTCCCCGTGCGGGGATGATCGCCATGGCACTTGGCTGATTGGTTTCGTTCACAAATACGACGCTATGGGCCTTAGTTAACTAGCCGGGAGTATTTAGGTAAACGAGGGGTGAAGTCACGGTGTAATCACCTGCAAATTTGCTGAATGTGAGGTCAGCAAGCGGTTTACGTGAATCTTATGACTGACTTTTTGCCGCTTCGAACATCGTCGGCACTAGGTATTGGGATGAAACTTTGGTGTTCAAAGCTGTGAGCAAGGACAAAGCATTTAGGCTGGAGAGTATGCACGAGCCTAACCAGTCACCACCCAAGCGTGGACCTCTGCGTATCACCGTGCCATCACGGGCCGACGGTTTCCTTCGCCAATTCACCGCACTCATCGGTGGTCCCTTAGGACGGCGCAGTGATCCCGGACGAGTAGATCCAGGGTTCTTCAGCGTGGAAAGAGTCATCATTTTGATGACCACCGTGGGAGCATTGCTGATGCTGCTGGCCAAGAACCCCTGCCGAGTCAGCGGTTGGGGTGGCAATAATCCCTACGTTTATGCCTGCTACAGCGACTGGGTGCCACTATTTGGTGCTCGCGGCTTTGCCGATAATCCTTGGGCACCCTTTAGTTCCGGTGCCGAATTTGAATACCCGGTTCTAATGAGCGCGGTGGCTTCCGCCGTGGCTTCGATTGTTCCCCACTCGGTGGCTAACCGCTCATTGATGTACTTCGACATCAATCTCTTGCTGGTCGCGATTTTGTGGATGCTCACCGTGATTTGCACCGTGCGCATGACCGGACGCCGACCATGGGATGCGGCGATGATCGCCATTGCCCCGGGCATCATCCTGGCCGGAAGCATCAACTGGGACATGTGGGCTGTAGCCCTGCTAGCCGGAGGCATGCTTGCCTTTGCGCGTAAGCACACGGTACTTGCCGGAGTCCTGATCGGGCTTGGCGCGGCGATGAAGATCTATCCATTCTTTATCCTCGGAGCACTACTGGTTCTAGCCGTCCGCACCGGGAAATTCAAAACTTTCTGGGTTACCGCCGGTACTGCGGCTGCCACGTGGGTTCTGGTAAACCTTCCATATGCGTTGGCCTTCCCAGACTCGTTTATGCACTTCTTCAACTTCTCCTCAGAACGTGGTGCGGGTTTCTCTAGCTTCTGGCACGCCTGGAATGTAGTGGCAGGCAAGAATCCTGGTCTTCCAATCTTTGAAGCGGACCAGATCTCGCGCTACGGGCTGATCCTCTTCTTCCTGTGCTGCGTAGGGGTGGCACTGCTGGGGCTGTTGGCTAAACAGACCCCACGGCTAGGTTCCATGGCATTTTTGATCATTGCTTCCTTTGTCATGGTCAACAAGGTCTACTCACCGCAGTTCATCGTGTGGCTGATCCCGTTGTTCGTTCTGGCCTTGCCACGCTGGAGAGAATTTGTGATCTGGATGCTGGTGGAAATAGCGCACTTCTACGGGCTTTGGAACTATCTGGACTCGTTCTCCGCGGAAGATCCCATCAAGACCTTCCCGGAAACCGGGTACGTCTTCCTTGTGGCCGCGCATATGCTCATGCTCGCGTACTTGATGTATTTAGTGGCCCGCTCAATTCTGGACCCACGACGAGATCCAATCCGTGCCGTTGGCCAATTGGATCCGTTGGCCGGAGAGTTCGCTGGTGCACCAGACCGATTTACCCTGCGCGGATTGTTGCCGGGGGAAAAGAAAACTAAAAAATTTGCAGGGAGCCAACAGTGATTGACGTTGCCGTAATCGGTGCTGGTCCTAACGGGCTGGCGGCCGCCGCTGTGGCGGCTCGGGCTGGACTGAACGTTCAGGTGTACGAAGCTAATGAAACTATTGGCGGTGCTGCCAGAACCCAGAGTCTGGATGGCTCTGAAGCAAAGTTTGATTTGGGTAGCGCCGTGCATCCGATGGCGCTTCAATCTCAGGCCATGCGTGAATTGGGTGTCCACGACAAGGTGGACTTCATTGTCCCGGAGCTCTCCTTCGCCCATGTGCTTGATCAGGGCACAGCCTATGCCTACAAGGACTTGGACCGTACGGTGCAAGAACTGGGCGGCGAGGACGGGAAGTACTATCAAAAGCTAATTGCCCCGTTAGTTGAGCAGATCGACTCGCTCAGCGATACCTTGCTGAACCCGCTGCTCAAAGTCCCTTCTCACCCATCGTTACTGGCGACCTTTGCGCTTAGCTCGCTGGGCGGGATGGCGTTGAAGAACGTACGCTCCAGCAAATACGAGCGGGCTGCCGCCTTGTATGCCGGATGCGCGGCTCACGTTGCCGGTGGATCACGAGGGCCAGCCAATGCCGGAGCTGGGTTGTTCCTAGCTGCTACCGCGCACGCCAAAGGCTGGCCAATCCCACGAGGTGGCTCCCAAGCTATCAGCGATGCGTTAGCAGCCGAAGCCACGGCTCATGGCGCGCAAATTCACACCGGTGTACGAGTGAACCATATTGATGATCTGGCAGCACAGAACATTCTTTTTGATACCTCGGCCGAAGAAGCCGCAAAGCTCAGCGCAGGTCATCTTTCGGATCAGCTCTCTAGCGCTATGAGCGCCACCCGGCGCTCGCCGGGTAGTTGCTTGGTGCACTTTGTGCTCTCTGAGCCCGTGCCGTGGAGCGACCCGGCACTGGCAACGGCAGGCACCGTGCATCTCGGTGGAAGTGCAGCGCAGGTCGGCAGAGCAGAGCGAGCCGCGGCACGCGTTGGCTCGCAAAAACCGTTTACCATCGTGGCCCAGCCTTCACTCTTTGATGACTCACGTGCGCCTGCTGGCCAGCACGTTATCTGGGCTTATTGCCACGTTCCGCTGAACTCACCCACCGATATGAGTCAAGCGATTGAAACGATGATCCAGCGGGCGGCCCCCGGGTTCTCTGACATCATCCTCGAAAAACACGTGGTCAACGCGCAAGAGCTTGAAAAGCAGAATCCAGCACTGATCGGTGGAGATCTCTCTGGCGGCACCATGGATCTTCTGGGCAGTATCAAACGCCCACGAATTTCGCTGGACCCGTGGTACTTACAATCCAAGGGACTGTATCTGATTTCCTCCGCAGCCCCTCCGGGACCATCGGTTCACGGCATGGGCGGATTCCTCGGGGCCAAAGCCATGCTCAAGCGCGAGTTTGGTATTCGGGACTGGAAGTCAGCGAAGTAAAACCTAGAGAAGAGCATGCACCATCTGGTGCATGCCCTGTTGGCTATCACGCTGCGGTCTAACCCTTTGGAGGGAGACAAAGATCAGCACTCTGAGCGGTTCAATGCAACTGTATTTTTCGTAGGCTGGTTAAATGATCCAGGCACAGCAGTTGACGAAGACCTACGGTTCCAAAACCGTAGTAGATCAGGTGTCATTCACCGTCCAACCCGGACAAGTCACCGGTTTCCTCGGCCCCAACGGAGCCGGCAAGTCCACCACCATGCGAATGATCGTGGGACTGGCCGCGCCTACCCAAGGCCAGGTGCTGGTTAATAACCGGGACTTCAAAAAATCAAAACATCCAATCACCGAGGTTGGCACGCTGCTAGAGGCAAAGTCAGTACATAAATCGCTGACTCCTTCCTCGCACTTGCGTTCCATCGCCGCAACGGCCGGACTACCCAGCTCCCGTGTCAGCGAAGTCTTGGAATTGACCGGACTAACTGGGGTTCGCCGCAAGAAGATCGGCGGCTTCTCTTTGGGCATGGGGCAACGTCTTGGCATTGCTACCGCACTGCTTGGTGACCCGCAGGTCTTGATCCTGGATGAACCAGTGAACGGACTGGATCCTGAAGGTGTTGCTTGGGTACGAAACCTAGCCCGACAGCAGGCCGCCGCCGGCAAAACCGTCTTCATCTCCTCTCACCTGATGAGCGAAATGGCGCAAACAGCTGATCATTTGATCGTTATTGGTCGAGGACGCATCATGGCTGATGCGCCGATTAGTGAGTTCATTGATAATGGCCTTGCTCAGACCATCGTGAAATCGAGCGATATCGAAGTGCTGATGAACGCCCTGAGCAGCCAAGGTGTGCAACTTCGCCGGATTGACGCACAGACTCTGGAAGTCACCGGACCAGATTCTGAAGTTATCGGACGCCGCGCTTTAGAAACTGGTGTGGCCCTTAGCGAGCTACGCCCGCTGCAGCGCACTTTGGAAGATGCCTACATGGAATTGACCCGAGACGCCGTGGAATACCACTCGAACATTGTTGCCGAGAACAACGGCGGGAAGTAATAGCCATGACAACTCAGATTCAAACCCCGCTACGCGGCAAAGTAACTCTGGCTGGAGTCCTGCGCAGCGAAGCTATCCGCATGTTCTCGCTGAAATCCACCGGGATCTTGATTGCCCTTTCCATCGTGCTCTATGTAGGCATTGCCGTCATCGCCACTTGGGCTATCGGATCTTTGCTTCAAGACATGAGCGATCCAAGCCAGATGGAAGGCATGGGAACTATGTCCCAGCCAGGCTTTGCCAGCGAAACGCTGGGCTCCGGACTGGTCTTCAACCAGTTGATTCTCGGAGTGCTCGGCGTACTACTCTTCAGCGGAGAATTCACCACAGGGTCCGCCGTCAGCACCTTTTTGGCCAGCCCGCAACGACTTCGGGTGATGACAGCAAAGATTATCTTCACCGTTGTGCTCACCGGTCTCACGCAGCTAGTCTCCACCCTGTTGGCGTTCATCATCGCCAAGCCGGTCGCTGAAAACTACAATCTGACCTTGGAATTTAGCAGCTCTTCATTCCAATCGGTGCTCTGGTACGGCACCCTGGCAGTGATCATGGCAGCCTTGATCGGTTTGGCGCTTGGCGTTTTGCTCCGCAGCTCCGCCGGCGGCATTACGGTTCTGGCCGCAGTGTTCTTCGTCTTGCCGATCATCACCGCCATCTTTGGCTCATATGTGGACTGGCTACCAAACGTATCGGCATTCCTGCCAGACCAGCTGGGTCTGTCTCTGGCTACACCGCTGAGCGCGCCAAGCGATCTAGAACTGTGGCAACAACTGTTGGGCGTTGCCGGATGGATCATTGTTCCGTTGGCTCTAGGCGCGGTCTTGCTTGCCAAGCGAGATATCAAGTAATCAGCGGTTACTGAGAGAAAACTACACTGGAATCATGACCCAACAGACGCTGCAGGAAACTGTCGCTTCCTTTGATGCACTGACCGCCAAGCGAATGGGACGGTTGCGCCTCTACTTGCGCACCCATCCCCGCTTGGTGGTTGTTGGCGTCGTCGTCATCTATTTGTTGATCACGCTGCCTAGCGTCCTGATTATGGCAGCAATGCCGGACACCAACGCGACTGGTCTGTTGGTGGTCACTCTGGCCGTAGGCGCCGCACTGCTCTATCGGCGAAAAGCGCCGATGACCGTGATTATCTTGGTCTTCGTCTTTGAATGTGTTGCCCTGGTTATTGCCGGTCCGCAAGGCGGACTGGGCGGCGTGGGCATGATGATTGCCCTGTACACGGTCGCCACGAGCTATTCGGCCAAACGCACCATTCCGTTGGCTATTCTTGCCGCCAGTTTTCAAACGGTCCTGATGGTATTGATGGGCTTCCCGGAAATGACCGACATGGATTTGGATCAAAGCGACGGAATTGATGAGACCACATTCAGCCGGATTCTCATTGGCGTTGCCGGAAGTTTCATCATCGGCTTCTATATCTCCGCAGCCGTACTTGGCTTGATTGTGCGCAATGCGCGAATCCATGAAGCAGAACTAAATCACTGGGCACGGCAGGTTTCCACCTTGGCCCAGGTTCAAGAACGAAACCGCATTGCCCGAGAAATGCACGATGTAGTGGCCCACTCACTCTCGGTGATGATTGCCCTATCCGAAGGTGCCCGCGTCGTGGCTAAACGGGATCAAACCCGCGCCGACGAAGTGCTCAATGAGCTCTCGGGCACCGGACGAGCCGCACTGGCAGATATGCGTCGCATGCTTGGGGTACTACGTCAAAACGAAACCGGTGAGCTGGAGCCACAACCTACCGGCGGAAATGTCGAGCAGCTCTTGGAGGGCTTTAGAACAGCGGGGCTTCCCATTACGTTTACCCAAACCGGGGGAGCACTGCCAGAAGACACCACTTTCCAGCTCACGGTCTTCCGGATGATCCAAGAGTCTCTAACCAACTCATTGCGCTATGCCCGTAACGTCAGTGATGTGCGAGTACGTTTGGAACGACGGCGTGATGAACTGAGACTGGAAGTCATGGACAACGGGGACGCCACCAGAGTTCCTAGTGTTGGTAGTGGTCGAGGGTTGCGCGGCATGCGTGAGCGCGCAGCGCTCTTTGACGGCACCGTAGAAGCTGGGCCGGTAGCCAGTGGCGGTTGGATTGTTAAAGCGGTACTGAAGCTACCCGAATGCAGCGTGAACAATGAGAAGCAGAAGACGGCGAAGGAATAGACGTGGACGAAAAAATTAAAGTCTTGCTGGTCGATGACCAGCCGCTGTTACGAATGGGATTCCGACTGATTCTCGAAGGCGAGGATGACATTGTCATTGTCGGCGAAGCCGCAGATGGGTTAGATGCCTTGACGCAGACGGCCGTGCTGAAACCTGACGTGGTGCTCATGGACGTACGCATGCCAAAGATGGACGGTCTCGAAGCGACCGAACGCATTGCCAAGGCGCATCCGGAAACCAAGATCATTATTCTTACAACCTTTGACCTGGACGAATACGCATTCTCCGGACTTCAGGCGGGCGCCAGTGCATTCCTGCTCAAAGATGTAGCCCCTGAAGAACTAGTGCAAGCTGTGCGTTTGGTAGCCTCGGGCGACGCGGTGGTTGCCCCGCGGGTGACCGCTCGACTGCTGGAAACCTATGTGCGTAATGGCGGTAAGTCAGCTGCTGGTCAGAAGCAAGAAATACCTCGAGATCCCTTGCTTGATGACCTGACTCCGCGCGAACAAGAAGTGCTCCGAGCGCTCGCCGAAGGACTATCAAATGCGGAAATCGCTCACCGCTTCTTCCTTTCAGAAGCTACGGTAAAAACTCACGTCCGCCGAATTTTGACCAAACTGCATTTGCGAGACCGTGTGCAGGCTGTGGTTTATGCCTACGAAACGGGTCTAGTGATCCCGTCTCAGGGTCTGGACTACTGATTCTGAACGCAAAAAATGGCCGCCAAACGTAGAACCTACGTTTGGCGGCCATCCGCGTTTTTAGCGTTTGCTAGTTTTGCGTTGCTTGCGTGCGGTGGCGCGTAATTGAATAACGCGGGCAACCCCGGCGATAGCCACGACTAGGGCTCCGCCGATCGACGCGATGAACAACGCCAGCCCTAGGTTAACTTGGCCCTCATAGGCGAAGTAGCGCAGGGTGACCTGATCTTGATTTTGCGCGATAAAAATAATCAGCAAGATCAGCACAATGATGCCTAAGACCGTGGCGGTCCAAATACGACCCAGCTTGGTTGCCGGAAGCTTTTCCTTAGCCGGTGGCACTTCCCGCTGGGAGTTGCTTGGCCTCGCCGTGCCCGGTTCGGCCACGGGCTCCACAGGGAAACGCTCCGGGTCCGGAGTTTGATCAGATGTAGCCATGATGATCTCGCTTTCGTAGTCTTCAAGTCTGCATTCAGCTTTGCCCACGCAAGGCGCCAAGTCAAGCATCAGATCAAGGTGTCCGGCTGGTTCGTCACCGGGCTGGCCGGAACTGAGCCATTAGTAATTACGCAGTGGGCTACTAAGCTGGAGAGCAACCCGAGAATTCAGGCGGGAACCGCATCCTGGATTTCAGTAAGACGATGACAGAAAGAAGTGAGTAACCAGCTATGGCACAAGCCGCAGCAATGGCCCACATTGCAGACCTAGCCGAATACGTCGCAACTTCACCCTCCAGCTACCACGCGGCAGCAACGGCTGCGAAGCGGCTAGACGCTGTCGGGTTCACCGGCCTGAACGAAGCTGATGCGTGGAATCTAGGACCAGGTTCTTACTATGTGGTTCGTGATGGTGCGATCATCGCGTGGGTGCAACCTGAATCGGCCACGGCTACCAGCGGATTCCATATCCTCGGTGCACACACCGACTCACCAGGCTTTAAACTCAAGCCCAAGCCGACCACCGGATCTAACGGCTGGTGGCAGGCAGGCGTAGAGGTCTACGGAGGACCGCTACTGAACTCTTGGCTGGACCGTGAACTCATCCTTGCCGGCCGTCTGGTGCTTAAGGACGGCACGGAACACTTGGCTCAGACTGAACCGATCCTGCGCATCCCACAGCTGGCGATCCACCTTGATCGCCAGGTCAACGAGGGCTTGACCCTAGATAAGCAGACCCACACCAACCCCATCTTCGGAGCCGGGGATCTGGCTGATGCAGATATTCTTGCCGTCCTGGCCGAATCGGCTGGCGTGGATCCAGCTCAGGTAGCTGGCTATGACATCCTTACCGCACCAGCGCAACGTGGTGAGGTATTTGGCCAAGGCAAGAACTTCTTCGCCAGTGGCCGATTGGATAACCTCACTTCGGTGCATGCCGGAATCATCGCGCTGACCGATCATTCGAGGAAGCCGTCGGGTAAGCACATTGCCATGATGGCCGCCTTTGACCACGAAGAGTTGGGCTCCAGCTCACGCTCCGGTGCGTGCGGTCCTTTCCTTGAAGAACTGATCAACCGAATCCAGGCTTCGCTGGGTGCAGGGGTGGAAGACCAAGCGCGTGCGCTAGCCAATTCGGTGTGCCTCTCTGCTGATGCAGGCCACGCAGTGCACCCGAACTATTCGGAGCGCCACGACCCAGTCAACCGCCCGCAGGTTAATGCCGGGCCGTTGTTGAAGATCAACGCTAACCAGCGATACGCCACCGATGCGGTAGGCGCTGCGGCCTTCGCCAACTGGTGCGAGGCAGCCGGAGTTCCTTACCAAGAGTTTGTATCCAACAACCGTGTTCCTTGTGGCTCGACCATCGGTCCGCTGACTGCCACACGTCTGGGTATCCGCACCCTCGACGTAGGTGTCGCCCTGCTGTCCATGCATTCGGCCCGTGAAATGTGTGGCGTGGATGATCCTTGGTACCTGTCCAAGGTGACTCGTCAGTTCTTCGGAGCATAATCCCGATCTAGCTCAAGGCCAGCAGCGATGCTGGCCTTGAGCTTTCCCGGCAGGCTATCGGCGGAAGAATCACAATGGCATAATCATCAGCATGACGATATTTGCCCAAGATATGCTCATTTTTCAACAGACCCGAAACTTCTCGAAAAATGATTTTGCGATCCTTGACGCCGCTGGCATGCAGGTTGCTCATGTCGAAACCGGCGGAAGTACGCTGGGACGGATGTTTGCTGGTGCGCGTGAGCTGACGGTCTTTGACGGACCACAGCGACCGGTTATCAAGGTCAAGGACACCATGACCATGGGCCGCGACCGCTTTGAAATCTTTGATGGAAATGACGCTCCGCTGGCGAGCTTGGTCAAGCGGATCACGTTTTTCAAAACGCGCGTCACCATTTCAATGCTTGGCGAAGAACTGGATCTATTGGGCAGCATCTGGGATTTTGATTTCCAGATCACCAACTCCCAGGGCGTACTTGGCACCGTTACTCGTCAATGGTCAGGTATGGGCAACGCACTGATGGGTAAATCGACGTATGCCTTGCACTTGGCCAGCGAGTTAAGCACACAACATCGCCAAGCAATTATCGGTTCTGTCCTGGCCTTGGACCTTATTCGCGAAAAGCAACAGCGCAATTGATGTCCACGGTGAAGTCGTTCCTCCGAAATAACCTGCGACAGGCAAGAACAATAGTATTCCCTGTTTGGAATATTCCATCAGGACAGGTCAGTAGCCTGTTTAGCAATCTGTCGTGCGCTGTCGGGAAACAGTCGTGCGATTGTCGTGACAATGTCGTGGTGCTTTCGTGCACTTCATCGATAGCTTTATGCCATGAATGAATCACGGATTGCAGAACTTCGCCGCACCAAGGGCTGGACTCAAGAACGACTGGCCAAAGAGAGCGGAATTACTGTCAGAACTATTCAACGACTTGAAGCCGGCCATGATGCCAGCCTGGAGTCCATCTCGCTCGTAGCCAGAGCACTGGACGTACAAGTCAGTGAACTATTCCAAAGCGTTCAAACCCCCAATTTCTCTCAAGCTGTTGAAGGGCTTGAATCCAGAACCCGTATCGAACAAGAACGACGAGACTCAATCACACAGGGGATCATGATGATCTTCCGTGGCGTAGGTCTTTTGGTTACCTTCGGCACCGTCATCCTAGGCACAGCGGGAGGAGTCGGCTGGTATGTCTGGCTGATAATTCCTATCTACTGGGGCGCTGGCAAGGTCCTTCTTGACGCGTTGATGCGGTTGAGTCTTGATCCCAAATTGGATGCCAAATATCCACTGTCCGTGCCCAGCAGGGACGAAGATAGCTAAGCTTCCCATCAGCAGTTTTCTCCGCGGATACCGTTTGATTACCTGCTGTTCATCCCGAACTGGTCAGATCGAACAATATGAGTTCGAATTCCGTGCAGGTCAAAAATTTCAGACCAGAAATCCAAGCACTCCGTGCGCTGGCAGTCCTGCTAGTGGTTGCCTACCATCTGGAGCCCAATGTGGTCCCGGGCGGCTATATCGGCGTAGACATCTTCTTTGTCATTTCTGGTTTTCTGATTACCTCCCACCTGTTGCGCGAAGCCGAACGTAGCGGACGAGTGAAACTGTCGGCGTTTTTTGCCGGTAGAGCTCGACGCATCCTGCCCGCCGCCATGCTGGTGATTCTCGTCGTTGTGGCGGCCGGGGTCATGATCCTGCCGAAGACCCAGTGGGGCACACTGGGTACCCAGGCATTGGCCTCAGCCTTCTCCGTGCAGAACTGGGTGCTGGCCGCTGATTCTGTTGACTATCTGGCCGCCGAACAAGCGGCAGGACCGCTGCAACACTTCTGGTCCCTTGGAGTTGAAGAACAGTTCTATCTGTTCTGGCCATTGTTGATCTTGGCGGTGTGCTGGCTGGTTAAGCCCAACCTTCCCGGATCACATTCGGATCAATTTGCCACTCGCCGCAGATGGCTGTGGATGGTCTTTGGGACGGTAGCACTCTTATCTCTGGGGTACTCGGTGTACGCCGGATACTCGGGGGACGCCGCCGGGTACTTCGTGACCACCACCCGAATCTGGGAGTTGGCCATTGGCGGGTTGCTGGCGTTGGGTGCGCAAGCACATGCCAAAGATGCCCTTCGTCTGCCACGATGGGTCACCGCTTGGTCCACACGGAATCTGGCGGTACTACTATCGCTGATGGCCATCGGTATCGCCGCCTTTAGTTATGACGGCGCAACGGTCTTCCCCGGCATTGCAGCAGCCGTGCCAGTGCTGGGCTGTGCTGTAATCATTGCCGCCGGCAGTACCCGTGGCCCAGGTTCATTGCACCAGCTCGTGAATTGGGCGCCGGTGCAGTGGGTTGGTCTCGCCTCGTATTCGCTTTATCTCTGGCACTGGCCACTGATCGTTTTTTACACCGAACTCTCCGGTGGCAAACCAAAACCCTTGCAATCCCTTGCGCTGTTGGCTGGGTCCCTGATCTTGGCATGGGGGAGCCTAAAAATCGTGGAAACTCCGATGCGCCGACTTCGCTTCTTGGCAGTTTCTCCGAGACGGTCATTGGTCGCTGGGGTGGCCATGGTTGCTGTGGCCGCTTCGGTGGCACTACTTCCTGGCCTGGCTCAAGAACGCATGGTTCAACAGGAGTCGCGCGTGGCAGCAGCACTGGCCGAGAAACCTCCCGAGGGTTTTGGCGCAGCATCCCTGTCGCACGGTGCTCCTGCCTTTATCACCGATGAGCACCAAGTAGTCCCGGTTCCCGCGGAAGCCGCCAACGACCTGCCTGACATCGGTAGTTGTGTGCAGAACCCACAGTCGACGCAGATCAAAGAATGCGAGTTCGGGAGCAAGGACGGGACCTTCACCGTGGCGTTGGTGGGAGACTCGCACGCGGCTCACTGGTTCGAAGCGCTGAACGACTACGCACTGAGTAAGAGGTGGAAAGTAGTCACTTACCTGAAGAACTCTTGTCCCTTTAACGCTGCTCAACGCAAAGCCGATCAAGACGGAAGCATTAACTGCCAAGAGACCTTTGAGCAGAGTATGGATGCGCTGACCAAGCGGAACGACATCGACGCGGTAGTGACCTCAAGCTGGGGTGGGTCAACCTTTGTTTCTGATCCAGCAAAGGGTTTAGCCGCCGCCTGGGCTGAACTCGAGGACGCCGGAAAGCCGGTTTACGCAATCGTTGATACTCCGCGGCCTCCGAAAGATTCCTACGCCAGGGACTGCGTGGAGCAAAACATTAACAACCCGCAAGCCTGCTCGTTCCCGCAAAAGGGCGCCTACGAAAAGGGCGATGCCACCAAGGCCGCTGCCAAACTGGAACCGCGAGTGAAAGTCTTGGACTTCAGCGACCAGTTCTGCGTGAACGGCACCTGCCCAGCGGTGGTTGGCAACGTCCTGATCTACCGGGATAAGCACCACATCAGCGACACCTACATGAGCACACTGGTGCCGGTATTTGGGCAACGACTGCAACGAGCCATCGACTCCAAATAGGTAGTCCAGCCACAGCTGCGACATGCTTCAAACCTCAAGAAACGTGTGCCACCACTAGATCTGAATGCTGAGCTCAATCATTGGCCAGAGGCTAAAAATCGGCCAACCACGACGGCTAACACGCAACAGGAAACTTGTGAAGACTGGAGAAATAGCTCGTTGATTAGTACGTAAAGCAACGAAGTATATGTCGTTTTGTTGACCTGAGACTTAGTCTCATTCACGACATAGAGTCGATTCGTGACCTTGTAATGAGCTCTAGCATCGTCGCCGGTCATAAAGGCATCATTGGAAATTTCGATCATCAATACTCGGTGGAAAGCAAACAGTTTCCATCGGAGTCCAACATTGAGCCACGTAATTTTCGAGATTGACCAACAGGCGGGCCAAAAGTTCCGCGACGAGCTTTTGACCCATGACTCAGAAATTGAGGTTGTGGCAGGATCAGCAGCGACTGTTCCTTATCTCCACGACCGAACCGCGGATCCCACGCGTTCAGATCATCCTGAACAAGGACCCACAGTCGTTTTCCCAACCTCGGCATCGCAGGTGCAAACAATTGTCGTAGCGGCTGCGAAGCACGGGTTAAGCGTCGTTCCGCGCGGTGCAGGAACGGGGCTGTCTGGCGGTGCCAGTGCCACTGAATCACAAGTTGTATTGAGCACTGAAAAGCTTAATCAGATCATCGAGATCTCAGCTGCTGACGGTGTCGCTGTTGTTGAACCGGGAGTCCTGAATGGGGATCTGAACCGAGTCTTGGAACCGTTGGGATTATTCTACGCCCCGGATCCTGCCAGTGCCGCCATCTCCTCCATCGGCGGAAATGTCGCTACCAACGCCGGCGGGATGCGTTGCGCCAAATATGGGGTGACCCGCCAGTCCGTGCTGTCTTTGCAGGTAGTGCTCGCAGATGGTTCGTTGATCTCCATCGGGCACCGCTCGCTGAAAGGTGTCACCGGGCTTGACCTAGTCTCTTTGTTTGTCGGCTCAGAAGGAACCCTGGGAATTGTTGTTCAGGCGACCGTTCGGATCCTCCCGATCCCTGTCGCTCGTAGAACCCTTAGTCTCTTTTTTGATCAGACCCTTGATGCTGCCCGAGCCGTGGAACTGATCAAAACCTCCACGGTTCAGCCAGCAGTCCTTGAACTTATTGACGGTCCAAGTCTGGCGGCAATCGATGAGCATTCAGGCAGCTCGTTGCGTCAGAACGGGGCCGGACTGTTGCTCGTTGAGCTGGACGGCTACGGAATTGATGAGCAGGTTCGCGACTTACGAAAGATTGTCCTTCACTTGGGTGGCCGACTCAACGAGGTCAGCGATGAAGAAGGACAAGAGCTCTGGGAGCTGCGCCGTTCTGGTCGAGGATTCCCCACGCATAAGTGGCATATCGGAGAAGATATCGCCGTTCCGTCATCCAAGCTGGCTGACATTTTCGAGTTCTTCCCTGAAATTGAACGCCAATTTGGGGTGAGCGTCTCCGCGGTAGCCCATGCCGGTGACGGAAATCTACATCCGCTTCTTACCCAAAACCGCGACGAGGCCGACATCTCCAACCAGGCCCCGCCATCACTTGCACAGGCTGCCAATGCCTTGATCAAAAAGACGCTGGAGCTAGGCGGAACGATCACCGGCGAACACGGTGTAGGCAACGTCAAGCTGCACTGGTCCGAATGGGAACTCGCCGAACGCGTCCGCAGTCTTCAGTTTGACCTCAAACATGTCTTGGACCCTTCGTCCCTGTTCAACCCCGGCAAAGCACTCTAACTTTCATCTCACTCACACACTTGATCCAAGGATTTTTACTATGAACTCACCTATCGTTAAGCGGCGCAGTTTCCTCACCGGAACCGGCGCACTGGCAGCATTGGCAATACTCACCGCCTGCGGCAACAAACCTGACGTTGAATCGACTGGGTCAACATCCCCAGTTCGTGGCGGAGCGCTAACCTTCCTGATCCAAGGCTTTGACGCTGGATGGATCTCTAGCAAAACTTCAATCTCCAGCTACGAAGGCAACCTGTGGGGGCACCTGACGGACAAGCTTGTCTATGTCAATGAAAAGGGTGACGTGAACCCGTGGATTGCTGAAAGTTGGGATGAAAATTCGGATGCTACCGAATTTGTTCTACATCTAAAGAAAGGCGTGACATTCTCCGACGGCACCGCGGTGGATGCGAAGGCAGTAGTCGAAAACATCAATGCGTGGGCCGTGGGAGATGCTGATCGGGGTATCGCCAAGGTCGGATTGTTCCCATCGGCCAGTTTTGAATCGGCCAAAGCTACGGATGCAGCCACTGTTAAGGTCCGCTTCTCTTCGTCGACCCTAGGATTTATTGCAACCCTGGGCTACCACGGTTGCATCTTACTTGCGCCGGCCACGCTGAAGAGCAGCACCGAAGAACAAGCAGATCTTGCCAAGAATATTGGTTCTGGACCATTTATGCTCAAGAGCTGGCAACAGGGAGAAAGCTACGTCCTGCAGCGTCGCGAGGACTACGCCTGGGGATCCAAAGCCCTCGGATATTCGGGCCCAGCCTATCTAGATACCCTGACCTACAAGGTGGTTCGGGACGCTTCGGTTCGTACCTCCACGGTTTTGTCGGGCCAAGCCGATGTTTCCTTCAATGTTGAACCTCAGGAAATTGATTCGCTCATCTCTCAGGGCTTCTCAGTTTCCACTCCGCGTTACTTGGGATTCGTCGATGGCTTCCAAGTAAATACTCAAACCTTCCCGACCAACCAAGCCAGCGTACGTCAGGCGCTTCAGCACGGTATCGACCGCCAAGAGATTCTCTCCACGATTTATACCCAGGACTGGCAAGCGGCTTCGACGTTTATTCAGGGCACTGTTCCCGAGGCAGGCGACTTTGCTGACCACTTCAACTTCGACCTGAAAAAAGCAACCGACGGTCTAGAAAAAGATGGTTGGACGTTGGAATCTGATGGATTCAGGCATAAAGATGGAAAGCTTCTTGAGATCACTATCGCTGCAAATCCTTATGTCCCATCAGATAAGGCGATGGATGAGCTGATTGCTCAGCAACTACAACGGGTGGGCATCAAGCTAAATCTGAAGGTCATTGATGTTGCCAACTATTCAGCGTGGCAGAACAACGAGCCACCTTTGCTTCACACCTCTCGTAGTTTTGTTGACGTCGGTACTGTCGCGGGGATCCTGACTAACCGGAATGGCGGCGAGGACTGGTTCAAGCTTGGAGACAGCGACGAAAAGCTCAACAAGCTCTCCGACCAGATTGCCCAGGCCAAAAACCGTAAAGACCGGGCAAAGGTAGCTAACGAACAACAGAAGTATGTTTTGGATCAGGCGTACTTCATTCCGCTGGTCCAGCTTGTTCAGCGGCTCTACTTGAGCAGCCCAAAGGTCCAAGGTATTCAGTACAACGGTCTGGCCTACGCGAACTTCTACACTGCATGGGTTACACAGTGAGCGTGCGGTTATCTGGTTATCGAAATCTGGTGCTTAGCCGCTTGGGGCAGGGAGTTCTTGTCATCTTCCTGGCCTATGTGCTGAGTTTTATTGTTGTGTCCGTGCTGCCTGGGGACGCAATCACCAACGCGTTGCACGACCCGCAGTCTGGGCTCAGTGAGGAAGACATTGCTCGTATCGTGGCGTTTTACGGGCTGGATAAGCCCGTGCTGATCCAGCTGTTGCTGGCCTTGGGCCGCTTTGTCACCGGCGACTTGGGGATTTCTTTGCAATCCGGTTTGCCGGTAACGGATCTTGTCTTTGACGCGTTGCCTTCAACGACGTTCTTAGCCTTGACCGCGTTGATATTAGCGCTCGTTCTTGCCGTGGCGATTGCTGTAGGGGTGCATTTACTACCTTCGGGCGCCGCAGGAATTTTACGATCCGTTCCCTCATTTTTCCTCTCGGTTCCGAACTTCGTCATAGGGCTGGTGCTGATCAGTGTTTTTGGATTTACCTTGCACACATTCACCATCACCGAACCGAATGCTCCAGTTGCGACCTTCTTTGCTGCGCTCACCCTGGCAATTCCGGTCAGCGCACCGTTAGCCGAAGTGTTGATTTCGAGTCTTGATGTTGAAGCACGTCAGGACTACGCATTGGTCGCTCGATCCCGAGGATTGAGTCGAGTAAATGTCTTCGCCCAGCATCTGCTTAAGCCTTCAGCCTTACCCTCAGTGACCATGGTGGCGCTGCTCATTGGTGAGCCGTTGGGAGGAGCGGTGATCACCGAAACGATCTTCGGACGTAACGGTGTGGGCACTTTGGTGCAGCGATCAGTGGGAGCCGGTGACCAGCCAGTCTTGCTTGCGGTTGTGGTGCTTTCTGCCGTGGTTTTTGTGCTGGTGAACCTGATTGCTGATTTGAGTGTTCCGCTGCTGGATCCAAGAACCTCCGTTACCAAGAAGAAGAAAGCGGTAGTTTCATGACTGGGATTGTTCAGCTTCAAACAGCTTTGGAAACTAAGAGCACACCCTCCGGCAATCGAAGCTCACTACCGGTCAGCGTTCTGCTGTCCTTTGCGGTGATTGTTTTTGTGGTGCTCTTCTCCGCATTCCCGTCCCTCTTTACCTCGCATAGTCCGGAGCTGGGGGATACCTCAGCGAAACTAGTGTCGCCCGGATTGCACCATTGGTTCGGAACCGACTACCTGGGCCGAGATGTCTTCACCCGAGTCGTTTATGGGTCGCTTCCATCGGTTAGTAGCGCACTGGCTGCGGTGATCATTGGGTTGGTTGTTGGGAGCGGGATTGGACTTCTAGCGGGCTTCCTTGGTGGATGGGTTGACTCCGCCTTGGGACGAATTGTTGACGTGCTTTTGGCAATCCCCGGATTCCTTCTGGCCGTTGTCATTGTCAGTTCGCTCGGCTTTCAGACCATCAATGCAGCCATTGCCACCGGTGTTTCGGCCATCGCAGTCTTTGGCCGACTGATGCGCGCAGAAGTCATCAAGATTCGCGGTGCCGCCTTTGTGGAGTCCTCATTCCTCTCTGGTGGAAACCGGTTACAGGCGCTGATTTTTCATGTGCTCCCCAATGCAGGGCGTTCAGTTTTAGTTCTGGCGATCTTGCAATTTGGAACCTCCATCATGGTGATCGCCTCACTAGCGTTCCTTGGTTATGGTGACCCACCGCCGTCCTCAGACTGGGGACTACTCGTAGCTTCAGGCAAGGAATATCCCACCGCTCCATGGCTGATTTACGCCCCAGCTGCAGTCATCGTGGCCACGGTGTTATCGGTCAATCGAATCAGTCGTTGGCTCAAGAAAGTGAGATAAGGACATGGTCAATCAAAGTCATACCGAGTCAGAGGACCTCTTGCTACAGGTCGATGGCCTGAACGTTTGGTACGGCTCGAACCAGGTTGTTCGGGATGTACATTTTCAGCTACGGCGAGGTCAGGCGCTGACATTGATCGGTGAGTCTGGTTCTGGGAAATCAACGATTACCAAGGCCATTTTGGGGTTGCTTCCGGAAGGTCTCGGCCACGCGGAAGGTCAGGCTATTTTTGAGGGGCAGAACTTACTAAAGCTGTCTCAACGTGGCCTACGCCAGTTCCGTGGCACCGAATTGGGTTACATTCCACAGGATCCTGGCACGGCACTTAACGCGGTGCGAACTATCGGATCGCAGGCTCATGAAGCAGCGAGCCTGACTGGCGTGACGGATAACAAAGAGCAGCGGCAACTTATTCTTCAAGCTTTTGAACAGGTAGGTCTGCCGGAACCACAACGTGTTTATGACTCATACCCGCATCAGCTCTCGGGTGGCATGCTGCAGCGGGTGCTGATCGCACTGACGGTGCTGCCTAGGCCTGCACTGATTGTTGCTGATGAACCAACTTCGGCGCTGGATGTGACGGTACAGAAAACCATCTTGGATCTTCTTGATGAGTTGCGTACTTCTTTGAATATTGGGCTTCTGCTGATTACCCATGATCTAGCGCTTGCAGCACAGCGCACGGATCATCTGGTTGTACTTCGACAGGGTCAGGTTCAGGAATCTGGCACCTCCTCACAGATCTTTGAAAATCCTCAAACCGAATACGCGAGGAAATTGCTCGCAGATGTTCCGTCACTCAATACCGAGCGTTATCGAGATGCTCGTGGGCCCTTAAACGACTCAAGTGCGCACAAGAAAGATGCGATCTACGTTGAAGACGTAGTACGACACTTTGGCCACTCCGCTGAATTGGTGAAGGCCGTTGACGGGGTCAGTTTTGAGGTCAAACGGGGCAGTACCCATGCGTTGGTAGGTGAGTCGGGGTCCGGTAAGACCACCACGGTACGGATGATCGTGGGGTTGGAAACTCCTACTGCCGGCAGGATTTTCTTATCCGGGCAGGATCTAACTAAGCGCAGTACCAAAGATTGGCGCGAAGCCAGGCGCCAACTGCAATTGGTCTACCAGAACCCGTTTGCCTCACTTGACCCGGCCTGGTCGGTAGCCAAGATCATCGCAGAACCATTGGCCCGGCTGAAATATGGATCGCGGGCGCAGCAGAAGGTAAGAGTACGCGAGGTTCTGGCAGAAGTCGGGCTGGATGAATCTTTCCTTTCCCGCCGTCCAGCCCAACTCTCCGGAGGGCAACGCCAGCGTGTGGCCATTGCTCGAGCGCTGAGCCTGCGTCCTGAGATTCTCGTGCTGGATGAACCAACCTCAGCTCTGGATGTTAGCGTTCAGGCGGACATTCTTGACCTGCTAGCAGTTTTGCAGCGCGAACACTCGTTGACCTACTTGTTTGTCTCCCACGACCTAGCTTTGGTTCGTCAGGTGGCAGACACGGTATCGGTCATGCGTCGTGGAGTTGTTGTGGAAAGCGGAACGACGCAGAAGATCTTTGAGAATCCAGAACATAGCTATACCCAAACCCTTATTTCCTCCGTTCCTAGTTCACGTGGTGATGTCACCCAAGGTGTCCAGGAACAGAGCCCAAGCCACATTTACGCAGGAGCCATCGCATGACAACCGCTACCGCACTACCTGCCTCGGAACTCGTTGGACGGTTCTCCAAACCGCAAGGTTTTGGTGATGCGACCCTGCGCAGTCCTCGCGCTGATTCCATCGAACTCTTAGGTGGCATTCCTGACCCTCACGTTCTTCCTGTGGCCCAGTTGGCTGCCGCCACGGAACGTGTGCTGTTCAGATCCGGAGTCCCAGCACTGCAGTATTCAAGAACGGAGGGAATAGCCGAACTTCGCCAGTGGATAGCTGCTCGCGAAGGGGTTGCGGTTGATCGCATTATCATCACCAATGGAGGGTTCCACGGCTTGTCGCTGGCTATCCAGGCACTGATCAATCCGGGAGATCTTGTTGCCGTAGACAACCCGATATTTCCACTTTTCCTGCGCGGATTGGAACTGGCTACTACCAACATCCTGCCGATTCCGGTAGGGGCCGCAGGACTAGATCTGGACGCATTGGAAAGCCAACTGCGCGCTGGCGCACGGCCAAAGGCGCTCTATACAGTGCCAGACTTCCACAACCCAACGCAGGGCTCACTTTCGCAGGCGGACCGGCAACGACTTGTTGACTTGGCCGCCCACTATGGCTTTGTGCTCTTGGCCGATAACCCATACCGCGAGCTTTACTTTGGGTCAGCAGGTGCATCACACCGAGAATTTAATGACTCTGAAAACGTCATTCACATCAACACCTTCACCAAGACGCTTGGCCCGGGATTGCGTTTAGGTTGGCTTGTGGTGCCGAACTGGCTGAAGTCAGATATTTCCGCGTTGCGAAGCCGGCAAGATTCTCACTCCTCAACGTTGGTGCAAAGTATCGTTGCGGAGGCGTTGACCAGCGATGAGACTCTATTTGATGCAACCCTCGACAAGGCGCGAGCCACCTATGGCAACAGAGCTCAGATTCTCGCAACGGCCATCGAGGTCGAGACCCAGGGAGGACTGGAAGTACAAATTCCGGACGGAGGACTGTTCCTATGGCCCCGAATCGCCAGTGATCGGATCGATCCCGCTAAGCTCTCAGAATCCGCGAAAAGCCATGGTGTGGACTACCAGCAAGGTGCCTTCTTCCCCAGCGGACCGGGCACCGACGCTGCACGGCATCTCAGGCTCTCCTTTGGCCACGTCTCCGAAGAAAATCTCAAAGAGGGCGCTCGCCGGATTGGTTTGGCGTTTAAGGAGCAAAGCTAAAACCCGGAGAAAGTCAGCCTTGTCATGATGTGCACCACCATGACTACAGCTCAGAGCAACTCTGGGCTAAACTAGATAAGTCTGTGCAACCGCATGCCCGAATGTTGGGTGTCTGGTGCTCAGATAACGCAAGAACCTCCTGTTGCGGAAATACCGCGACCGTTTAGCCCAAAGGAGGTGGGTTCACATGCGTGCTTATGAACTTATGGTCCTCATTGATCCAGAGGTCGATGACCGCACCGTAGAGCCAACCATCGAGAAGTACCTCGAGGTTGTCCGCTCCAACGGTGGCACTATCGAAAAGGTTGATGTCTGGGGACGTCGCAAGATGTCTTACGAGATCAAGAAGAAAGCAGAAGCCACCTACGTAGTGGTGAACTACACCGCAGAACCAGCAGCTTCGGCTGAGCTTGAGCGTCAGCTTAAGATCAACGAACTGATCCTGCGCCACAAGGTCACCCGCCCGGAAGAGGCTCGCGTTTAATTACGCCAAACCTTCAGTCGTAAGAAATAACGTTCAATCTTTTTAAGGAGAGTCAATGGCAGGCGAGACTGTTATTACCGTTATCGGAAACCTGACCGCCGATCCGGAGCTGCGTTTCACGCCGTCCGGCTCAGCCGTAGCGAACTTTACGATCGCTTCGACTCCTCGCACCTTTGACCGCCAGTCCAATGAATGGAAGGACGGGGAAGCCCTGTTCTTGCGTGCATCGGTTTGGCGCGAGGCTGCAGAGAACGTTGCTGAAACGCTGACCAAGGGCATGCGAGTCATGGCTCAGGGTCGTTTGCGTTCACGTTCTTACGACACCAAGGAAGGCGAACGTCGCACCGTAATGGAGCTTGAAGTCGATGAAATCGGCCCATCACTCCGTTTTGCGTCCGCCAAGGTTACCCGTACCCAGCGCTCCGGCGGTGGCAACGGTGGCTTCGGCAATGCCAATGGTGGCGGTGGAGGATTCTCCAACGCACCACAGCAAGGTGCCCCAGCGCAGCAGCCGCGTCAGCAGCAGCCGCAACAGGGTGGTGGCTGGAACGCTCCAGCCGCTGACCCATGGAGCACCGGCGGAAACAACGGTGGCGGCTGGGGTAACCCAGGCGCAGACGAACCACCTTTCTAAAAATTATTTATTCACCATCCCGCAGATCACTCTGCGGGCTCCAAACCTAAGGAGCTCCACGATGGCTAAGGCTGAAATCCGTAAGCCCAAACCAAAGTCCAATCCATTGAAGGCCGCTGACATCACCGTCATCGACTACAAGGACACTGCATTGCTGCGCAAGTTCATCTCTGACCGTGGAAAGATCCGCGCTCGTCGAGTGACCGGCGTTTCCGTTCAGGAACAGCGCAAGATCGCACAGGCAATCAAGAACGCACGTGAAGTAGCCTTGCTACCTTACTCCGGCGCAGGCCGCGGCTAAGGAAGAGGGGATATAACATCATGGCAAAGATCATTTTGACTCACGAAGTATCCGGTCTCGGTGCTGCTGGCGATATTGTTGAGGTAAAGAACGGCTACGCCCGTAACTACCTTCTGCCACGCGGTTTCGCAATCGTCTGGACCCAGGGCGGTGAAAAGCAGGTGGAGTCGATCAAGGCTGCGCGTGCTGCTCGCGCCGTTGCAAACCTTGAGGATGCTCAGGCAATTGCAGCTAAGCTGAAGTCCCAGCCGGTTAAGATCACCATCAAGGCTGGTTCTAACGGACGCCTATTCGGCACCGTCAAGACCACCGATATCGCTGACGCCGTTGAGGCAGCCGGTCTGGGTAAGATCGACAAGCGCAACATCGAGGTCAACGACCACATCAAGTCGACTGGCAACTACACCGCAACCGTTCGCGTTCACGCTGACGTTGTTGCAAACCTGCGTCTGCAGGTTGTTGCTGCCGCAAAGAAGTAAGTCTTTTAGACTCACCTTCTGATCAACAGGTGGCGTGCATTCCTTAGGGAATGTACGCCACCTGTTGGCGTTTAATACAGTGTTCTGGCGTGTTTGCTCTGCGAAGTAGTTCAGTCTAGGCAAATGTCGCCCATGCGCGAGCTCCGAGCTTTCCACGCAGTTGCTGAACTTACCGGCTGGCCCGTGAACGGAGCAATGATCGGGAGAAGTCGACAATAATTCCGGCCGCGATCAATCCGAAGACTGGTAGCCAAGTGATTGCCCAACCCGAAAAGGCATTCGCCTGGCGGTCCCGGAAAATGATTGTCAGTACAGCCCAAAGGGCGGCCAGTAGTACGCCGACCACGAGGAATGCCGAGTGGCTCTTTGGGGATGCGGTGGAGGGGAAAGACGTCGCGTAGTGTTCGGGGGTTCCGAAGCTGGCGACGGCATCTTCGTAGCTAGTGGCTTCGGATTCCACTTCCCTAGCGATGTCGCGGATAGTTGCGGGCTCCACGTTGCGTAGTGAAAGGCTGTAGCGCAGCTCATCGATGTAGGTCTTGAGGGTGCTTTCCATGAAGGTCTCCTAGGTGAACTGTCGCAACCAGCTATTGAGGGAAGTCAGAGTCTGGTGGCCCTGGTCGGTGATTTTGAAGATCTTGCGTGCTGGTCCACGGTCAGCAATTTGCCAGTCGGAGATGATGTCCCCGGACTCTTCCATCGATCGAAGTAGTGGGTAAAGAGTCCCACTCTTGACGCCTGATACCCCGAGTTCTTCGAGTTTGTTCAGCATGGAATAACCGTGAACGGGTTCCTCGGCCAGTTGGCTCAGAAGAACAGCCGGAAGCATGGAACGCTTAATCTGTTGAAGTAGTTTGTTTTGTTCCATGAGCTAAGTATGAATTCTACATAGGTTCATTTCTATACTCCTTCAGGATGATCTTCGCTGATCAGCACTGATTGCAGTGCCATTCCTTGGTTCAACTGCGTGGAACGAAGAGCTCTGCGGCCAGACCGACTACCAGTTGAGCTAGCCGACCACAGTGCGCAAGACGTTGACCGGCCACCGCAAATAGCGCGCAACTCATCGAGAAAAGCGCCATCTACCGCTCTGAACGCCCGGACGTGGTCTCAGTGACAGGCGAGAACAGCTAAGGTAATCCGGTGAGATGCGGGTTATAGACCTACGTCACAAAGATGTTTCGAAGGGGTAATTTTGCACGAACGTATTCAACACCGGGCCTTTGCTGATCTCTTGATGAGCGCCGAGCAAGCGGCAACATTCATCAAGCCAGGCATGACCGTCGCCATGAGTGGCTTCACCGGTGCGGGATACCCGAAGGCCGTGCCCGGTGCACTAGCAGCGCAGATGGAACGCCAGCACGCTGACGGCAAGGACTTCAAAATCAACGTGCTCACCGGTGCTTCAACCGCACCAGAGTTGGACGGTGTGCTTGCCAAGGCTGAGGGCATGAATCTGCGCCTTCCTTACATGTCTGACCCAGAGCTGCGCCGCCGCATCAACGAGGGCAACATGGAATACATGGACATCCACCTGTCCCATGTCGCCCAGCACGCCTGGTTCGGCTTCTACGGCAAGATCGACGTGGCCATCGTGGAAGTTGTCGACGTGACCGCCGAGGGCGACCTGATCCCTTCCAGCTCGGTAGGCAACAACAAGACCTGGCTGGAGATGGCCGACAAGATCATCATCGAGGTCAACTCCCAGCAGTCCGCCGCCATGGACGGCATGCACGATATCTACTACGGCACCGCCCTGCCGCCGCACCGCAAGCCAATCGACCTGACCACGGTGCGCGACCGCATCGGCCAGAAGTACCTGGACGTCGACGTGAACAAGATCGTCGCGGTCGTGGAAACCGACGCACCGGACCGGTTGAGCCCCTTCGCACCAGTAGACGAGACCAGCGAGAAGATCGCCGATCACCTGCTGGGCTTCCTGGACTCCGAGATCCGCGCCGGCCGCCTGTCCGAGAAGCTGCTGCCGCTGCAGTCGGGCGTCGGCAACATCGCCAACGCGGTGCTCGCTGGCCTGGCCCGCGGCGGCTACAAGGGCCTGACCGCCTACACCGAGGTGATCCAAGACGGCATGCTCCAGCTGATTAAGGATGGCACCATCGAGTTCGCCTCCGCTACCAGCTTCTCGCTCTCGGCCGACGGCATCGAGGAGTTCAACAAGAATGTTGAGCACTACCGCGAACGCATCTTGCTGCGCGCTCAGGAGATTTCAAACCACCCGGAAATCATCCGCCGACTGGGCTGCATTGCGCTGAATGGCATGATCGAAGCCGATATTTACGGCAACGTGAACTCCACCAACGTGCTCGGTTCGCACGTGATGAACGGTATCGGCGGCTCGGGCGACTTTGCCCGCAACGGTTACCTGTCGGTGTTCATGTCCCCATCTACCGCCAAGGGTGGCAAGATCTCGGGCATCGTTCCTTTTGCCTCGCACGTAGACCACACAGAGCACGACACCATGATCCTGATAACCGAACAAGGCTTGGCTGACCTTCGTGGGCTGTCTCCGAAACAGCGCGCTCAGGTAGTCATCGATAACTGCGCCCACCCGGACTACCGCCCAATGCTGCAGGACTACTTCGATCGTGCCCGCAAGGACAGCTACGGCAAGCACACCCCGCACCTGTTGGGTGAGGCCTTGAGCTGGCACCAACGGTTCCAAGAAACCGGTGACATGCGCCCGGCCAGCTAGGTCTTACTTTCCCTGACGGACAAAGACCTCATGGGTTTGATTGTTGTACAGCCGATCCTTCTGTAGCTGCGACGTAGTTACCGAAGGATTGGCCGGATCCTGGATCTTGACTCCTGATGAATAGATCATGCCTAGCGGCGCATCAAAGTAGCTCAGCACCGTGAAGCCATTATTTGTTGAGAAGGATAGGGTCTGCGCGTCTTCGCCTTTTCTGGTGACATTTGGATAGTCGATAGTCAGACAGTCTTTTGTTGTGGACTTCCCCTTGCCGTCCAGCAGACACCAAGTCCCGTTGACCGTTGCAGTCTTCAACGTGCCATTTTGTGGGACTGCCAGATCCTGAATTGAGCTGGCCGCTAACTTCTTACCGTTCCATTTCAGTGTTGCTTTGATTTTTCCTGAGGCAGCCGCCGCGGCTTCCATCGGTAGCAGAGCTTGATCGATCACCACCAGCTGACCGTTGGCGTATTTTAGTGAGCTCGGTAGGGTGCGAGCGCCACCATTAACGTCACCCATTTGGAAGGGCTGGCCCAGCGGGGCGATGCCCTTGGCCGTGTTTTGGAACAGCTGGATATGGGTAGGCCAAGCAACACCACCCTTGTCGCAGTAAAAGGTCGCCGCCAGTTCTTTAACCCCATCACCGGTCAGGTCACCTGCCACCACTAACTTTTCAGAAACGAGCGATGGTGGGGTGGCGTTGGGATATTCGGAGTGCTCTTCCTTGAGGACACCGCCGACCAATTTCCCGGCCGGAAACTCGCACATTGACGGGATGCTGGCGTCCAGAACCATATTTGGTGTGAGGTCCTTGAGCGCTGTGGGAGACGGGGATGAACGGGGTGAAGAGGCAGAGGCTGAGGCGGACGAAGAAGTCGTCAGGGATGATGTGGAACTCTGGGCCGTTGATTCAGAAGCCGAGCAGCCCGTCAGCGACAAGGCTGCAATGACCGCGATAACTGTTGGGAATCTTTGATGCACTCTCAATGTCAGTCTCACCTTCAAATATTCAAACATGCAAAATGAATGGTTATTACCTAGAGCTCTGAAAAGCTCAGAGAGTTACGTGTTGAGTTGGCCGATAGGTCAATTCTTGGATACTGCCATCTAAAAGTCGCGAATCAATGAGTTCTAGATCGTAGTCTTCGCCGACATCCAGCACAGGGGAGTCTCCGTGAGCTCCGGTGAGTACCGGGAAAATGGTTATTTGAATAAAGTCCACCAGACCGGCGGCGAGCAGGGACCGGTTCATCGCCAAGCTACCGTGAGATCGCAGGGGCAACGCTGAGGTGGCCTTTAATTGCCTGACCACCTCCACGGCATCGGCCCGCTCCAAGGTGGCCTGTGGCCACTTCAGTGGGTCGCTAAGCGTTGTGGAGATGACCGTGGCGGGTTGCTCATGCATGGCAACGCCCCAAGGATCTTCAACTTCAGGATTCTGTTCAATCTCCTGCCAAAACTGGGAGAACAAACGAAAAGTATTCGCCCCAAAAACCATGTGGCACTCCTGGCCGTAGAGCTCAAGGCGTCGAGCAAGTAGCTCCGGTCCTTGTTTGCCCCAGTATCCTCCCCAGTCGCCACCGGCACTGCCGAAACCATCAAGACTACTGAACACATCAAAGGTATAGGTGGCACTCATAATGAGCCTCCCGAGGCTGATCCGCTAGATGCCATCAGATTACGCTCAAGATTTGGGCAAATCTACGTTCTGGGTGCGCAATTGTCCGCGCGAAAGTACTTTGCCCGTAGCCGTATCGGTAATAACAACGTCCCAGAGCTGCTGAGTTTTGCTTTGGAAAAGGGCCTTGGCCTCGACCTGCACATGTGCTCCGGTGGAGGGGCGGAGGAAGTCGGTGGCGTTATGAACACCAACGGCAAACTGCTGGCGCTCGGCCACCGCGTAACTGGCTCCCACACTGCCAGCGCTTTCAACCATGGTGGCGTAAATGCCTCCGTGGACCACTCCCCAAGGTGTGTGGTGGTCTTCGTTCAGCTCCGCGTGCCCACGGACAAGTGTGGCTGAGACTTCATCAAAGATAAGACCGACACTATCGGTGAACCGGCTGGTCTTATCGGGGATTGGTTGGTTGGTGGAACTCATAGCTGACTCCAAAACATTTAGTTCTTATTAAGCTGTTCAAGCGCTTGGGCTCGTAGTACGTTCTTTTGCACTTTACCCGTTGAAGTACGCGGCAAATCCTGCGGGAAAACGATGGTGCGCGGAACTTTGTAGCCAGCAAGTTTCTGCTTGGCGAAATCGATCAGATCTTGCGCGCTCAAGGTGGAGTCGCTGGCTCGGATCACGTAGGCCACGGGACGTTCGCCCCACTTCTCATCGGCGATGCCAACAACGGCCAGATCCAGTACCTCGGGGTGGGAAGCCAAAGCTTGTTCCACTTCGATGGTTGAGATGTTTTCGCCACCGGAAATGATGATGTCTTTGGCCCTGTCGCGCACCTGAATGTAGCCGTCGGGATGCATGACGCCTAAGTCGCCGGTGTGGAACCATCCGCCGGCAAAGGCCTGTGCGGTTGCTTCTTCGTCTCGGTAATAGCCGATCATGACATTGTTACCGCGCAAGACGATTTCGCCCATAGTCTGGGCATCGGCAGGAACGTCGAACATGTTCTCATCAACAATGCGTGCCGACTCCGCGGTGATCATTCCGACGCCTTGGCGGGCTAGCTTGGCCACGCGTTCGGCCGGCTCTAGCTGATCCCATTCTTCTTGGTATTCGCAGACTGTGTAGGGGCCATACACTTCGGTCAGCCCATAGACGTGAACGACTTCGATGCCCAGTTTCTGCAACTTGGAAATGATGGCCGGGGACGGTGGAGCTCCAGCGGTGGTGATGCGCAGCGGAGCCTGAAGTTGGTGCGCCCGAGTCGAGTCGGCGATGATCGAGCAAACAGTCGGGGCACCGCACAGGTGAGTAGTTCCGAGGTTCTCGATGGCATCCCACACTGCATCTTCACGCACTCCACGCAGGCATAGATGGGTGCCACCAACTGCGGTCACTGCCCAAGGTGTACACCAGCCGTTACAGTGAAACATCGGTAGCGTCCAGAGGTATCGGGTCGCTGAGCTAAGGCCCTGATGGTGCGCTTCACCCAGAGAGTTTAGGTAGCTGCCGCGGTGCGAGTAGAGCACACCCTTGGGCTTTCCCGTGGTCCCCGAGGTGTAGTTCAAGGCGATGGCAGAGCGCTCGTCCGCGATCGCATAGGGCAGTTTCTCGTCGCTGGCGGTAGACAGCAATTGCTCCAAGGTTCCATCAACTTCCACGTTCGGGCGTGGGGAGGTGAACTGGTCGTCGGTGATCTCAATCAGTGCCTGCAGGCCGGGGTTTTCGCCTCGCAGGGTTTTGGTGTTCTCCAATAATTCGGTATCGGCCAGGAGGAGCTTCGCTCCCGAATGGTCGATGATGTACTGCAGCTCGTGGGCGGAGAGTCGCGTGTTCAGAGCGATGAGCACACCCCCAGCTAGCGGCACGGCGTAGTGAGCCATCAACATCTCAGGAGTATTTGGTGCCAAGACCGCTACTCGGTCACCGGGTTCGATGCGCTCGGCTAGTACTTGAGCAAAACGGTGCACCCGAGTTTCGAATTCTTTGTAGGTATAACTACGAGTCCCATGAATGATGGCGGTCTTGCTGGGGTAGGCCTCGGCCGAGCGTTCAAGGAAACGCAACGGGGTTAGTTCTGAATGGTTGGCCTGAATTTCTACCATGGAGGCATCCTTCACTCATCATCTCTGGCAACGGCGGCAGGCAATGAATGGCGTGACCCATAACACTGCATCTTTTATCGTGGCATGAACCTGAACGCCAGAGAAAGGAACCCGGTTTCATTACGGTGGGCGGCCCCAGAAAAGCGTTGAAGTGGCCTTGGTGACCGAGCTGGGCAGGATGTCACCGATAAGCGGATTGCGTTATGGATCACACATCTTCTGAATAATTGACTGCCAGACACCTCGATGTAGGCCTATGCGTCGAATGAATCATTGAATATTGCGATTTACGAAGTGATTTGTTTGACGATACTTCGTCATGACCCATATCGTTTTAAACAGAATCAAGAGCATCAGCTATAAGCCCTGGCTTGCTGATCGGCAACCCTCTCTACGGTAGTGGGGTGCTCCAGGTGAGGATTCGGTTTCGCGCTAAATGGTGTTGAAACAAGTACCGCGCACTGCGTGAATGATCAGTGAGAAGTGGATTCGGGGACGCCGAACCGTTTGCTCGGGTCTCTTCAGCGCCGTGGGCAAGACCAGAAGGAATCGACCCATGTCATTGAATCGTGAACTTGACCCGCTGACGCTCCGCAAGGTTTTCGCTCAGCACCCCTCAGGCATCGCAGCTCTTTGCGCCGAGATTGACGGTGTAAAAACCGGAATTATCGCTTCGTCGTTCACCGTTGGTGTTTCGTTGGAACCTGCGCTGGTGATGTTTGCAGTACAGAAAACTTCTAACACCTGGCCCAAATTACGCGAAGCTGGCCACATTGGCGTCTCAGTGCTCAGCGACCGCAATGGGGGAGTGTGCGCGCAGCTCGCCTCAAAGACCGGTGACCGCTTCCGTGGTGTAGACACTGCCGTCACTGATCGTGGCGCGCTGTTTATCGAGGAATCCACATTGTGGCTGGAGACTTCCATCTACAACGAAGTTGAAGCTGGAGATCACTGGGTCGTCTTCTTGGAAGTGCACGGGCACCACGCCTCCGAACATTCGCCACAGATCTTCCATGATTCACGATTTCATTCAATCCCAGTTCCTGAACTCGTCTAAAACTTCAGCTAGCTAGTTGCTCAAACGCTCCGGACGGAACACACGGTGTTCCACCCGGAGCGTTTTTGCGTGACGGCAGCATTTTGATGATGTGGTGAGTTATCCACGGGGACAAAAGATGCCTTGGGGCAAAGAAATGTGGACGACGTCGTTTTTGAGGGTCAAGTGAACCGCTTAACCTACGGTGACTAAGGGTTTTAGGAGAATCTCACTATCCACAGGGTTATCCACACGCTTGTGGGTGATGTGTGTAGAACTCTGTGCATATCGCTAATAACCCCGAATTCCGGGTGTTTTTGGCTGTTGATAACTCTGCGAAGGGTGCCGCAAGCTTCAACAAAATATTTTTCTGTCCACAGCTGTGTAAACACAAACACCCAAGTCAAAACATATTACCGAATGGTAATAGTTATTAATCCACAGGGTTCTCCCCAGTTAGTGAACAGGGCAGTCCACAAGTCAGGCCATGTTATGCACAGGCGCTGTGGATAACGAGGTTTACGTGAGCAAATAACGGTCTTAGTGTTGACTTTGGGACAGAAATATCCACAGACGCTTTTTCAGTTGTCGGTATCGACTGACATGATGGAGCGTTGCCATCTGGCAAGGAAGTTTTTCCCAGCGGTTCAATAGGGATGGAAGTGGCTGTAATGAGTGCTGAGCCGGTTTACGAGGCACGGGAATCCGACGCGGGGCGCAAGCCGCCACAGGACATCGAGGCGGAAATGTCCGTGCTCGGTGGCATGATGCTCTCCAAGGACGCCATTGCAGACGTAGTTGAAGCACTGCGTGGCACCGATTTCTATCGTCCCGCTCACGAATCCATTTACGAAGCAATCATCGATCTTTATGGTCGAGGAGAACCAGCCGATGCGGTGACCGTTGCTGACTTACTGACCAAACGTGGAGAGATCTCACGTATTGGTGGAGCCGCATATCTGCACAACCTCATCCAGCAAGTCCCAACCGCTGCGAACGCTGGATACTACGCAGAAATCGTACGAGAACGCGCAGTACTTCGTCGTTTGGTGGACGCCGGTACCCGCATTGTTCAGATGGGTTACTCGCCAGACGGTGAAGTTGATGCCATCGTCAACGAAGCTCAGGCTGAGGTCTACAAGGTTGCCGAAAACCGCAGCAGTGAAGACTACGTACGCCTTTCGGACATCATCGAAGGCACCGTTGACGAAATCGAAAACGCAGCCAACGCAGGCGACGGCATCACCGGCGTACCTACCGGTTTCTACGAATTTGATGAGCTGACCCAGGGCCTCAAGGGTGGTCAGATGATCATCATCGCGGCCCGTCCCGCCGTCGGTAAGTCGACCTTCGCACTGGACTTCGCACGCTCTGCAGCCATCAAGAACAATATGGCTACCGTCTTCTTCTCCTTGGAAATGGGCCGCAACGAGATCGCGATGCGCCTGCTTTCGGCAGAAGCCTCCATCCAGCTTCAGGACCTGCGAAAGGGTTCGGTGGAAGACTCGCAGTGGACCAAGATTGCAACCACCATGGGTCGCTTGAACGAAGCTCCACTATTCATCGATGATTCGCCGAATATGTCCATGATGGAAATCCGTGCCAAGTGCCGTCGACTCAAGCAGCGCAACGAGCTGCGTATGATTGTTCTTGACTACCTGCAGCTGATGAGCTCGGGTAAGCGCGTTGAATCCCGTCAGCAGGAAGTCTCGGAGTTCTCGCGTAACCTGAAGTTGCTGGCCAAAGAACTCGACGTTCCACTGATTGCACTGTCTCAGCTGAACCGTGGTTCCGAACAGCGAACCGACAAGAAGCCAATGATTTCCGATCTTCGTGAATCGGGCTCGATTGAGCAGGACGCCGACATGGTTATCTTGCTGCATCGTGATGATGTTTACGACAAGGAAAACCGTCCGGGTGAAGCTGACGTGATCATCGCTAAGCACCGTGCGGGTCCAACTAAGACCATCACCGTAGCCTTCCAGGGTCACTACTCACGCTTTAATAACATGTCCTCAGAGGGCTAGTTCCAGCCAGATTCGATTTGCTGGCTATAGTGAGTTCCATGATTGCTTCTTTGCAGGCTCTGCTGTGGGGTACGGTGGCCGGCTCGGCACTTTTGCTGGGTTCCGGTGCGGCCTGGTGGTTCAAGATCCCAAAAGTTTGGGTCTGCGCGATCATGGCTTTCGGCGCCGGAGTATTGGTTAGTGCGCTGAGTTTTGAGTTGGTGTTAGAAGCCTTCGAAACCGGTGGCCTGCTAGCTACCATCGCTGGCGTGCTGGTAGGTGCCGGACTATATTTCTTAGCCAATCGATTACTGGATTGGCGTACGAAAAAGCGTCAAGTGAAGTCAGGTAAAGGCAGCCAAGGGGAATCGTCAGGCACCGCCCTGGCCGTTGGTGCACTGATTGACGGTATCCCGGAGTCGGTGGCCCTGGGCCTAACTGTGGTTACCAGTGCGAGCATCAACCCAGCCATGCTTATCGCCATCTTCATCTCGAATGTTCCCGAAGGTCTGGCCAGCACAGCTCAAATGAAAGACGCCGGGCGCCAAGGCAAAACGATTGCCGCGCTATGGGGATCCATCGCAATTTCCTGTGGGCTGGCTGCCTTCTTTGGCGCACTTGTTATGCAATCCATGCCTGGGCAGGCTCTGGCTTTCGCTACAGCAGTGGCCGCTGGTGGCATCCTGACCATGATTGCCGACACGATGATCCCCGAAGCCTATTCCGTTGAGCATGACTACACCGGGTTGTTGGTTACCGCCGGTTTCCTCTCGGCCTTTGCCTTGCACGTGCTAGGCGGCTAACCACAAGCTGGCAAGATTGGACTATGCCTTCAAACCGTAGTTCCCGCCTGTCTGGACCCACTACAGAATCGATCTACGCACCGCAGTATCTTGCCACCACCATCGGCATGTTTATTCTGGTGTTCCTTGTTGCCTTTGAGTCCATGGCGGTTACCACCGTCATGCCGTTGGTCAGCGAACTACTGCACGGGCAACGCTATTTTGCGTTAGCCTTTGCCGCTCCGATTGCCAGTGGCATGCTGGGCATGGTCGCAGCTGGCGAGATTACCGACCGCTGGGGGCCAAAGTTTCCTCTGCTGATCAGTGTCACGATCTTCTGTGTGGGCTTGGTAGTCTGTGGTTCGGCCGCGAACATGCAGGTGCTTATTACAGGTCGCATCCTGCAGGGCATCGGTGGTGGCGCCATTACCGTAGCCATTTACGTGCTGATTGCACGCGCCTATCCCGGACACTTGCACTCTAAAATCTTTGCGTTGTTTGCTACCGCCTGGGTACTGCCGGCGATGATCGGTCCATGGTTGGCAGGTCTGATGGCGGTGCACCTGGGCTGGCGCTGGGTCTTTACTGGTGTCGCCGTTTTGGTGGTCGTAGCGTTCTGCGGGATCATTCCGGTGCTCAGAGCCCTGGGGTCTGAACGCAACGAAGACCTCGGCCCGATCTCGATGAAGCGCCTCGGGTTGGCAGGTCTCACCGGTCTAGCGGTGATCTCCATGAACCTGTTAGGAAATTCGCGCAGTAGCTGGTCACTGATCGGACTAGCGTTAGCCCTGGTGGTGGCACTTGTGGCCATTCGCCCGTTGTTGCCCGTCGGTACCTTCACCTTGCGGCGCGGTCTGCCAGCCACCATCATGACCCGGATCTTTGTCACCGGTGCCTTCTTTGGTGTGGAGGTTTATCTCCCCTACCTGTTGCGACAGGACTACCAGCTTGCCCCGGATAAAGCGGGGCTGATTTTGACGGCTTCGGCCTTGTTCTGGTCGGTAGGTTCGTGGTTGCAAGGCAAGCTGGGGGAGAAGGTCCAAGCCTCAACCTGCATTACCCTCGGGGCAGTGGCGGGCGCTGTGGCCATAGCCACCGCCCTGGCCACCGCAATCTTCCACCCGCCGGTGATCGTGTTGGTGTGCGGTTGGGCCGTGGGAGGTTTTGGTATGGGGATGATTTTCCCGCGGCAAAACGTCAATATGTTGGCACTGTCAGCCAAGGACGAGCAAGGGTTTAACTCCTCGGCGATGTCAGTGGCAGACTCCCTTGGCAATGCCGGTGCCACGGCGATTGGCGGCGTGATCTTTGCGATGGCAGCTATCGGCACGGGATTCATCTCGGTCTTCAGCTTTAGTTTGCTCCTGATCCTGATCTTGATCATTATTTCTGGGCGCACCAAGGGGACTGCCACCACGGTTGACTACTAATCGCGCGGCAAGATTCCCAGGTGGGCTTTTGTAGGCTCAACCAGATGCGCGTCGTAGTCGCTGTGCTTGGCCACATAAGCCTTGACGTAGGGGCAGACCGCTACGATCTTAGCGCCACTGGCAATTGTGTTCTCCAAAGCGTATTTCACCATCACGCTAGCTAGTCCCTGTCCACCGTATTCTTCATCCACGGTGGTGTGGAAGAAGATTCGCTCAACGCCGTCGGATCCTTCAAAGTCGCGGTAGTGCGCCTCGCCGATCAGCTTGCCGTCATCATCCAGGGCGAAGCGGCGACGCTCGGGCAGGAATACTGGCTTGATCTCACTCATGGGTGGTGTCCTTTGATTTAGGCAGGGTTTACCCGCGGGCGCAGGCGAACGGTAGGTAGGGCTGGGGCCGGTAGTGCTGCTGGAGTATTCGGCGGGAAGGGGCCAAAGCGGTCCTCTGAGGTGTCTGCTGGTTCTGCGCCAATTTCTGCTTGCCACTGAGCACGGAATGCGAGGACTTCCTCGTGGGTGCGTCCCACGAAGTTCCACCACATCAAGATGTCTTCATTCAACGGCTCCCCGCCGATGAGCAAGGCTAATACCGGTTCATCGCCTGAAACCAGGCGCAAGGTTTTACAACCGGCCCGGACAAAGCCGAGGTCACGCGCGGCCAATGGGTGCCCGTTGACCTGCAAGGAACCCGAGTCTAAAAGAATTCCGTGCTCAAAATGCTCCGGGACCAGAACCTCGATTTCGGTGTTCGGCTCCAAACGTAGTTCGGCGCCGCCCAGCTCGGTGTGAGTTGTTACCGGGGAGGCCGAGTGCTGTCCGAAAATTTCGTAGCTGCCCAGGAAGACTGACAGGCTCCAGCCTTGACCGAGCAATGGCTCAGGCCGGTAGTTCTCAAAAGTAGGGTCCATGTTCCTGGCCTGTTCCGGCAAGGCAACCCATAACTGAGTACCGTGCAGGGTGGCGGTGTCCTCGGTGAGAATTTCGGAGTGGCTGATGCCGCGCCCGGCGGTCATCAGGTTGAGTTCTCCGGGACGTACCGTTGCCTTAAAACCAGCTGAATCTAGATGGTTGATTTCACCGGTGAACAACCACGAGACTGTTTGAAGTCCGGTGTGCGGATGGCGAGGTACGTTCATTCCACCGGTAACTTGGACATCATCTGGACCGTAGTGGTCCAGAAAGCACCAGGCTCCGATGAGGCTACGCTGTTTTTGCGGCAGGGTGCGGAAGACGGTCATTGCCCGAGGCCCACCCAGAGGGACTTCGCGAGGTGTCAAGATTTCAACTTCAGCAGGGGATAGGGCGTTGCTGCAGTCGATTTCTTCTGGGCTTTGATCGAGGTTGCTCATGAGCCAAGGTTATTCACTGCGAGGGGCTTTGGCCACAAGCAACCCGCGCTCCGGGCGGTACGATCGAATCACCGGTATTGCCCCCATTCAAGGAGTTTGCAACAACGTGGACAGCGCTATTCTTCCGGAAGATGATCTTCTCAAGCTGGAAAAGCAGGTGTGCTTCGGTTTGGCGGTCGCTTCTCGCTCGGTGATCTCTGCCTATAAGCCAGTGTTGGATCCGTTGGGCCTGACCCACCCTCAGTACCTGGTGATGCTGGCACTGTGGGATTCTGGAGCGCTCAGCGCCCGCGAACTGAGCGATCAATTGCACCTAGATCCGGGTACTCTTTCCCCTCTGGTCAAACGCTTGGAAGCTGCAGGGTTGGTAGACAAGACTAAAAATCCGCAGGATGAACGGTCGGTCATCATCGAGCCCACCAAAAAAGGCGCTGATTTGCGCAAAGAGGCGTTGAAAGTACCGCTAGAAATGATGTCTCGACTCCAATTATCCGAGAAGGATGTTCTTGAGTTGAGGGGCATCCTGGACCGCCTGATCGATGCTGGTGGTAGCGCGCCAAAAGCGTAGCCACGAATTTAGTTGGTGCACCAACTAATGCAGTATGCTTGGAAAAGAAGAACTAAATCCCACGGATACTGCAGAGGACTATGAGCATGGATGAATCTCCGTTGCCTATCATCGCCGATACCACTGGCTTGAGTATCGGTTACCGCGTTCTCTGGCGTCTGAAGTACTTGGGTTTGAGCATCTTTGGCCCGGCGGAACGCCGCATAGAAGCCAGCCCTCGCGAGCGCATCAAGTGGGATCGAGCCATGAGAGTTAAGGCTGCGCATGACGCTGCCGGAACCCAGCCCGATGAGCAGACGTTGTACACGGTCAGCCGTCTGGAATCACGCCGTCGGCCCCAGTAGATGGCAAGCTAGTCGATCATTACTCTGGCAGTCACGCATTCTGAGTCGGTCACGGAATTCACGACGATGCCAATAACCCGCATTGGCGATGGAACAATGTCAGATATGAGAAAGTGGACTGCCTGGACCGCCGATATTAAGCCGCTACCCGGAGGTGTCGTTGGTCGCCTGGTGCCGATTCTGCTGGCCCTCGTCATGTACGTGGGGGACGTTTGGGTAGGCTCCGGGGACTCTTTTGGAAAATATGGGACGCTGAAATTAGCGTTACCCTATTTGCCGCTCGCGGCATTATTTCTTGGCGCTCTACCTGGCGCTATTCTCTGGCTCGCGTGTATATGTGTAATCGCTGCGGTGGGTATGCCAGGCGTCCTCTTGGCGGGACTGGTGTTCCCCTCAGTAATTGTCGTTGCAGGATGTTGCTACCTTTTGCCGTGGCGTCAAGCAGTGCTTTTTCCCTTGTTGTGTGAGGCCGTCCTATTCTTCCTGTATTTGTTGGTTCCCAATGCTCCGTTGTTCGCGGTGGTCATGGTCGGAGTCTTTGTTGCCTTCGCTGGTGCCGCGGGGCTCAGCTTGAATGCGTTCCGCCGTCGTCACGAAAACAGCGCTAAACGCATTGAGGCTTTGGAGGTCGAGCAGGCAAAAATTCGAGCCAACGAACGAACCTTGCTTGCTCACGAGTTGCACGACATCGTTGCCCATGACGTCACTATTATCGCGATGCAGGCGCGTCGCGCAGAGTTCGTGGACGACCAGAAAAAAACTTCAGAGATTCTGGCGGGAATCGGCAATTCTGCACAACAGACACTGCAGGATCTTCGGTCGCTAGTACTGCTGCTCAAGGAAGAAGATAAAGTATCTGACGCAGCTGGCGAGAGCGCGACAGTTGGTCCGAGTATTATCGATCCGGCAGAACTTTCTGGAGAAACTACGACAGCCGTGGGTCTGGTACATGATCTGGACGCGGTGGCAGATGCGCTTCAGAGTTCAGGATATGAAGTGAATCTCACGGTGCAGGGCGAAGTTGCCCGTATTCCAGCTAGTTTGCGACAGGCCCTCCGCCGAACCATTCGTGAGCTGGGCACCAACATTCTCAAACACGCGGTCCCCGCGAGCAGTGTGGAAGTGGGCCTATATGTTCGCGAAGGTAACGTTCAACTCGTAGCTACGAATAACATATCGGGCGAAAAGCCGATCATGTCTTCAAAAACTGGACTCGAGGCCATGCGTGCGCGTTGCGGGGTCTTCGGTGGGTTTGTGGAAGCGGGAGAGACTGAGGGAGTGTGGACAACCAGCGTCACAATTCCATTAGAAGGACTTTCTAAGGCAAACTAAGGGTGTAGCGCCGTGTTGTCATGGCGCCAGGTAAGAAGGAGAAGCCTTGAGCACCGTATTGCTCGTTGACGACGAAACTCTGACTCGCGAAATTTTGCGTGACTATCTTTCCTCGGATCCCACCATCCAGATCATTGGAGAAGCTGCTGACGGGAAAGCTGCGGTGCTTCAGGCCGCCGGGCTACGTCCGGACGTGATTCTCATGGACATGCAGATGCCGGTAATGGACGGGGTTGCCGCCACTGCGCAGATCCATCAAAACAATCCAGAAATCGCGATTCTTGGGCTTAGCACCTTTTCTACGGACCGTTACGTAGTGGACCTACTCCGTGCCGGAGCTAGTGGATATCTTGTCAAGGACGCTCAGCCCAAAGAGATCACCGAAGCAATTCACAAAGTAATGGCTGGCGAATCGGTGCTTTCCGCTGAGGTAACTCGCCACGTCGTTTCCGGGTTGGCAGACTCGATTCCAGCGCAGGTTGAACCTGATGCAAAATTATCTGAGGCCTTAACTGACAAAGAGCTTGAAGTCATCGTGTTGCTTGGTAAAGGGATGAGCAACAAGGAAATGGCTGAAGAGCTGTACGTTACCGAATCGACCGTGAAGGCGCGTTTCGTTAAGGTAATGGAAAAGCTCGGCGTTCGCGACCGCGTGCAAATTCTTGTTAAGTCTATGGAATATGGGCTGTTAGATATTAGAAGAGCGCCACGCGTCTAGTTAGTGCGTGCAATACATACCCTTAGCTTCGGCCGAGAACTTCCAATACGGGGCGTAGCAATTGATCCATTGCGTGATTCAAGTCTTCGCGCGTTACTCGATCAAGTTCTGACTGTGGGCTAGTGATCAAAGACTGTCCCCAGTCCATAATCTGGTACAGATTCGCGGTTTGTGCTAGTTCTATCGGTGAGCGCCACGCGCGACTAAGGTTGGCCAGGCCGAAGTGCTTCAGGCGTTGCACCTCGGCGTCATCCATGGCGTTGAGCTGCACTGGCAGGGTCTGGACGATCCTTTCGAAAATCTGCAATCCGCCGCTCCCTCGGCAAATTCCTTGCCAAGTGATGGCAGCACGGCGTTGTATGAGACCTCGGGAAATTTGGACTGTAGCCCCGTTCCCTATGCTCGCCACCGAGCTCGGTAGCAATGCCGAAGCTCCTCCCGATAGTAGGCACAGTGCCAAGAAGCAGGCAGCCTCTCCGACCTGCTGGCTTGGGTCTTGGCCGGTAATCAGTGTCTGCTGGTAGCCCTGAACCATGTTTTGCTGCATTCGGCTCGGTAACGCCGCAGTTTCTGAGTCATTTCTTGGGAACAAATCGCTAGCAGTGGCAAGGAAATTTTCGGCATCAATGAAGGTTCCGACCACAGCAATCGTCGGCCCGGAGACCAGCTTGGAATCGAGACACGAGGATTCGTGAGCCATAGATCGCAACCAACGTTCGAGCTGTGACTGTTCAGCGGCAACAGTCAGAATTACTGACCCGTTGTCGCCAGAGAACTGGTGCCAGACCGGGATCAGCCGGTCAGTTTGGCCGAAACTCTGAGTCAACAACCTTCGAGTTTCCTGTTCATGTTGCGGATCAGTGCGCCAAGCTAGCGAGAGCACCGGAAAACTGGAGCGGTCATCGGAGATTGTTAATATTCTCTTGGTCAGGGTTCTCATGCAATTTCCTGGAGGGTTGGGGTCACATCGATGGTATGCCACGGCTGAGTAGCTAAACGCTGCGTTGAACCTAGTAGCAGTTTGCGTAATCTTGCTGTCTGTTCCAAAAGAAGCCTCAATCGATCAACAAGTTCATGGGCAAAGCTAGGTGATCCTCGAAGAAGCATGTCGCGAGCGGTAGTCCGTGTCAGCCGTTCATCATCATGCACGGATTTTTCAGCGGTAAACAGTGCCTTTTTTGCCGCAGATAGCAAAGTTGCGTCATCAACAGTGGCTAATGCTCGCAGCCTAAGCATTGGAGCTAGTTCGAGGCCCGTGTCATCTACGAGGATGAATAAGTCGTTTTCGGTTAAGTCGGCCGGACCGAAGATACCAAGGCTGGAATCCAATCCGGTTTGCATTGAAAGCAGTGAAGCGACAATCAAATCACCAAGGAACGATTCGTTGATCGTCTGCGCGTCCGCAGCGCTGGTAGCGGCGAGCAGTCGTCTAGCAGGAAGGCCGGGTACATGAACTTTTTGGTTCCTCGCCGAGCTTGGACGGGCCTCTATGAGGTGCGATGCCATAGTTTCTTGTGTGGTTTTCTCAACTGAGATTGAACCCATTTTTTCAGCGAGGATCTCCAATATGTCGGACGGTTCTTGCGGCCCGAAAGCCACCAAAACAGCGTGTTCAGGGCGGTAGTGTTTTGCGTGTAGGTTTTGCAGACGCTCGACAGAAACTCTAGAAAGTAGGGTTTTGTCGCCTGTGCCATCGTGGCCATGCGCGTGATCTTCCCAATACTGGCAAGTCAGGTGTGGGAACGGCAATACTTCACCAGGTACGGGAGCCAAACGCTGGGTCCGTTCGGTGCATACAGCTTGGATTTGTTCATTAATCTGCTCAGGTTGAAATGCTGGATGAAAAACCTGTTCAATCACCCGGGCAACCATGCCAGACAGATCAGAAGGTAATACCGTTTCGTAGAACTCGGTGTAGTCCATGTGAGTGTGTCCGCCCAAGACACCGCCAATGCTGTTAAGTTCAGCTTCACGGTCGCTTGAGGTTATTGCCGCACTATCTTGGTAAATCAGATGCTCAAGTAAGTGAAGCATTCCTTCTTCACCCGGTAGTTCGTGCCGCATCCCTGAGGCAATGGCAAGAACGAATGTACTGTTTCGCGCTGCTGGGTTTTGAATGGCGATTGCGCGGGCACCCTGATCAAGTGTCATGCTGCGCATTTGGGGTGCTTTCAAGGGGGTCGAGTTCATGAGATTTCCTGATCAGTTCCTACCGGGTTAGATATGTAATTCGTTGCTAATCGCAAAAGCAATGTGGCCTGTTCAATCGATGCTCCGGCATAGTGGTGCCAATCAAAGGCATGGTGAACCAGTCGGAAGGCACGCGCCAAGTTCAGATCATTCAAGTTGGGCACACCGGGAAAGCAGTCGAGAAGACCTTCCTCTAACTGGTTCAACACAGGGCCTAACAAAGGGTGAAATGCCCTGAGCTCGGCAATTTCGCCCAGAATCCAGCCGAAATCATAGACTGGGTTCGCGACGCCTGTATCTTCGCCGGTGAGCAGACTTCCCGATCGTGCATCGGCAGTCAGGACCCAGTGAGCCATTCCAGGGCAACCGTGTACGAGTACACGATGATGGCCCTCGCTCATTCGAATAGCCCAATCATTCATGCGGTTCAGTCCGGCGGTACCAAGAACGGTACGAGCTGGTTTCCAAGCGCCGTCGAGCCATGCGGCAGCGCGTTGCAAGGTGCGAGGCTTGGTGAAAGCTACTTTGGAATCAGGACGAACATTGTGTATCTCGTTGAGTGCAGCGCCCCAGAGTTTCCCAATAACTCGCAACTTGACCGGTTTTGGGTCCAAAAGATGAATCGCAAGGGATGCGCCGGCATGGGTTCGGTAACTGCGATCCGAGCTGTCGCCTTGTCCCCATATGACCAATTCTGAATCGTGAGTCATGTTCGTTAGCCCTGACGGCACAAGGGTGGAAAAACTGAGCGGGGCATGTGCGCCCAGGCGATGTTGCCATGAATAGACGCCGTCATGACTGGTTACTTCGGTAGCCAGTAACCCTGTTTGCACCCTGAATCCTGCGGCCGGAGTGAAATTGGCTGTCGTCATTAGCGGTCCGTTGTCGAACCGATAGTTCCAGCAACTCGCAACGATTCGAGACGACGCATAACTGCTGGAAAAGGTGGAGGTACCCACGCCAGCGCGCTATCACTAGATTCGCTGGGGCCAGGTACCGGATCGATGACCACGAAGTTCTTTGGGGTGCGCAAGGCATCCAAGATATTTGTTACCAGCGGATTGGACAGCGCGCGGGGTGGCAACGAGGGAGCGATGCATACCGGTGCACTTGTACTGAGCGCAGCGAGTAATGATGGGGAATCGGTAATTCCGCTGGCGAGGCGCGATGCATAGTCCAAAGTTGCGGGATAGATCAGCATGAGATCTGCCCATTCAGCTAGCTCCACATGTGCCGCGATCACCTCGTCTTCCCAATGATCGGAATGTACACGAGCGCGTAAACGCGTTTCCAAACTGTGTCGAGTGATGAAGCGGCTCGCGGAGTCTCGCATGATGATTCTGAACTGCGTGTGGGGTGCTGCGGCCAGAATCCAATCGAGCCAGAATGGCATGACTTGGGTCGCAGCAGAACCTGTCAGAACCAGCGCAACTTTACGATAGCCGAAGCCGTCCAACGAAAGATCCAATGCCTGAGCCGGCGTGGTGCTGTGCGCTGTTGTCATGGTGTTCCTCTGGGGTAGCTGTGGAATGATGCGGCGGAGCGAACGGCCGTTGCCGGCCAAGCACCCCGCCGCAGTCACTGATTGAGGTGAGGCTTAGCAACCCACGGTCAGGGTTGCGCCGATCAAGACGCCTGCGCAGAATGGGGTGGTTGCGGGGGCTTCTGCGGCTGCGTCGGCGCCTAGTTCGCTTGGTGCGGCATAGGCAGTGTGGGCCTGGGCTAGATCGGTCAGTGCGCTGTTGTTCTCAACGATGTTGGTGTTGCTCATGATGGTGCTCCTTGATTGATTGGGTAGTGCTTAGTTTGACGGTTAGTTAATGCGTTCTCAGTGGGTTAGCAGCCGGCGCCGAGGGTAGCGCCGACGATGATGCCGATGCACAGCGGGCTGGTTGCCGGTGCTTCTGCGGCTGCGTCGGCGCCTAGTTCGCTTGGTGCGGCATAGGCAGTGTGCGCCTGGGCTAGATCGGTCAGTGCGTTGGTGTTACTCATGATGTTGCTCCTTAGTGATGCGCCAAAGAAACGGCATTTGTTGTGATGGGTGTGTGGTCAGCGGGGAAATTTACAGGTTAGTAGACGGCCGGTTAGGGTCAATCCGGGCCTCAGCCGCTTCTTGAATCCACGCCTGAGATAGACCGATCTTTTCGCGGTCAGCACGGAAAAGTGCATCGGCTAGAACCCGAGAGCGATGTTGCCCGAAGCTCAGGGATCGGTGGGACGGACGTTGATCGATACTCTCTTCGGCCAGGGTGATTCCCTTACCAAGCGGTTGAGTGAATATCGAAGAGCTATTTGGAGTGCTCGACAGGTCTTTCATGGCCCGACCAAGCAGGTCCGCAATTTTTGCAGCGTGCACTGCCGGTACATAGGCAACGATCGCGTCACTGCGAGGGTAAGCCAATGAGGATGACAGCGCCTTGAGGTGGTATCCAATTCCCGAAGCTGCAAGCGTTAGAAGTAACTCGGGAAAGAGCTCTAAGGCTTGAGCATGGGTTTCACAACCAAAATAGAGCCGAGCTGTATCGATGGAAGGCCCAGGGGAAAGCTCACCGAGAACCAGCAAATATCCTGGTGTGGTTCGGGCACGCCAGCTGGGCAGACGTACGGCCAACGTTTCCTTCACAGGGTCCCTACGTACGTCGGACTGTGGTACTAGAACCTTGACACCGCCGAGCTTCACGATGACGTGGGATTCTCCATTTACTGACGCCGAGCTTTCGAATCCACAATCCGCTACCTGCCAAATACTTCGGTGTGGAACCAGGGCGGTGAACTGCGCGGCTAGATCTTGTTCTCCGGTTGTAGGCTGGGTATCTATAATGGGATTGCGGATGTGCAGATGCTTATAAATCTGGGCACTCAGTTCGTTTTTGAGCTCCCCCGGACTTGATGCGTCAAAATGATGCCCATCGATCCTTGCCGTCATTTTCACCAGGTCCAACTGAACGGATTCTGAGATGGCCGCCAAGATGTCAGTGAAATTAGTTTTAGTTGCCGTAAGTAGGGCGTCCATTCTCAGTCCTTTCCGAAACCTAGTGCGTGGCTATATCGTGCGGGGTCTAAAAGGGCTCTACGGCCGATGCCTGCCGCTGCCCGTTCAATTCCGGGGAGCCTAGAAACCATGGCTGCCCTAGCCATTGAACGATCCACCAAGTGCCAGCCCAGCCGCGCGGTGACGCGCAATGCCAGTTGCGAGTCATCGGTGCTGGAATTAAGCCGATAGTGGTGCCACAGCTCCTGTAGCTGCGGAACGACTGCAGCTAGCCGGTGAGATATCAGGGTTGTCGCGCTGTTTTCGTCAAAGTATTCGGGTGGAGAATCGGCTCCGCCACGAGAGGTGACCGTGTCGAGCACCGCGCGATAGATCCATTCCCCGGCCAGTGTTCCTATGTCTCGTGCCGGGTCTCCCAGGCAGAAGTCTTCCCAATCCAACAGATTCAGTTGTGAATCGTTCACATGAAACTGGTCCCACCGCAGATCACCGTGAATCGGTGATTTGCGGTTTGTCTCCTCAGCATCATGTAGGGCTTCGAGCGCTTGAAGGAGTTCGCCGTCCTGTTGCAAAGTTGGGTACAGGCTGAGTTCTGCCAACGTGAAATCCAAGTACCTGGTATGTGTGACACCGAAGCGCAACGTCTGCACCGGGAGCGTACTGCCCGCTGGATCCAGTCCGTCAGTAGGGCCTGAATGTAATCGTGCCAATAACCTGCCGGAATCTGCCGCGAAACTCACGGGCAAAGCATCCTGGACGATCAGATGAGCCAGGCTAGTTCCGGGACAGTAGTCGAACAGCAACAGGCCAGTTGATTCATCCCCCGCTAACAATTTAGGGGTGCTAGGCGCATGCTGTGGATTGTTTCTAGCAAAGAACGAAAAATTCATTGATCGGGCAAATGCCTGCGGTGATGTCGCAGATGCATTGAACTTCTTGACGAATATCTGACTTCCGTCTGTTAATTCCATGATCCAGCTGCCATTACGACCGGCAAATTGTGTTGCTGAGACTGTGCGGATCGGTGCCCGACCAAGACCATCTAGTAGAGGTTGGGCCTGTTGCGCTGCCGTGGTGCCAGCTTGGGTCGCCGGAAGTGAAGGATTGAGAATGACGGTCATGGCGATGCGCTTTCAGGCTATGAGGTTTGGACAGCGGCTAGGCGAGGAAGGTGGTGATGGCGTAAGCCACGGCGATGCCCAAGAGGAGCAGGCCGAGATTTCGAAGGTGCTTCTTGAGCTTCGAGGATTTGGACGGGCTATTTTGCGCGGTGTTGTTTTCAGTCATTGTTCTTGTCCTTTCAAAGACGTAGTGACCAGGTTTAGGAACTAGCGTTAGTCGGCCGAGCTCAGGGAAGTACGCAGCGAGACTCGAGACCCGGTACGCAGGGCATTGTTGCGATAAAGAAGGGTTGCAACCCAGAACAGGACAGGGATTGCCATCACACTGAGGCCGGCGGCTGCAATCATTTGCCACATTTCAATGCCGTCAAGGCCGAATCGAATAGGCATCAAATAAGAGGAAAATAGCGGGACAAAGGACAGAGCATGAAGCCAGGCGTTATCTAGATGAGTAGGTAAGACGTACAGCGAAATAACCAAAAGTGCCATTTGCAACACCGACAGTGGCATGACTGCCGAAGCCAGGTCCTCCTGCCTGGCCACGGTGGCTGCCAACGCGGTGTTGAGCAGCGCGAAAACCGCATAGCCGAGCAAGAACCACACCATAAACCACACCAATGATGGACCCACTTGCATATCAAGAAGAGAGAACCCATCCACCACTGTGAACCCGAGTACTCCGGCCCCGCCGATCACTAGTAGTTGAGCCAGTGTGACCAGTCCGATGCCGAGTAGTTTTCCGGCAAGTAGCGGACCGATGCCGATCTTAGTGAGCAGGATTTCAACAACTCGCGAGGACTTCTCTTCCACCACTCCGGCGGTCAAGCTTTGTGAGGAGTAGACCAGAGAAGTTAGCAACGCACAGATCATGGCAGTGGCGAAGAGCATTCGAGGGTTCAAGCTGAACGTCTCAAGGCCTTGCGCGGAATTGACCAGAAACCAGCCTCCAACACCTGCTGCCGCACCGACGCCCAAGGCGAGTAGCCCGGTAGTCAATAGAATGGTGCGGTTTGCCGTTCTGGTGAGGATTTCCCTACGGATAACTAGTCCTGTTTCGCGTAATGCTTGTCGTGATTTCGAAACGGTGCTCATTTACTTGCCTCCGATGCTCTTGTAACTGGTTCGACTTCGGTCGGTGTGGCCAAACCAGCTGAAATGTATTGCTTCGTGAGTAATTCATCCAAAGAACGTTGAACGGATTCGATGCTGCGCAGTCCACCGTGTCTCTGCGCAATGGCTAGCAGCTGCGCAGGAATGTCGCGGTCATCGCCTTCCAAGGAGACCACAACACTGTTTCGATCAGTGGAAGACCTCGTTACGTCGATGGCCTGGAGCATTGCTGTTTCAGCTGCGAAGGCATCTGCATTACGAGAGAAGTTCAGTTGCCAACGGCTTTGACCTTCGGTTTTTAGTTCTGCGATGCTTCCGCTGGCCTTGACTCGGCCTTGATCGAGAATGCAGACCCGGTCACAGAGTCGTTCAACCAGATCCAGTTGGTGAGAAGAGAAAAGTACTCCGACTCCGCGGGCAGCTTGTTCACGGATCAATTCGCCCATGGTTGCCACAGCGCTGGGATCTAGGCCAGAAAATGGTTCGTCGAGTACCAGAAGTGCTGGGTTGCCCACCAGTGAAACTGCTAACTGAACACGCTGCTGGTTGCCCAGCGAGAGATCCTGAATGAGTGTGCGTTCCCTACCCTGAAGTCCCAACGAAGCGATGAGATCATCTGCCACCGTGCGTGCAGCGGGAAGCTTGTGACCTTCCAATAATGCAAAGTGGATGATCTGCTCGCGTACCGGCATCTGTGGGTAAAGTCCGCGTTCTTCAGGCATGTAACCGATGTTGCGTCGATCCTGGGTGGAGATGGGTTTGCCGTCCCACGTAATTTGTCCTTGATCGGCGCTCAGTAGCCCCAAGATCAGCCTCATGCTGGTTGTCTTGCCGGCACCATTGCCTCCGATGAAACCGACGATCTCGCCGCGCTGGACCGAAAGATCCATGCTGTGCAAGACGGTACGGTCCCCGAAGCTACGACTAACGCCGGTTAGCTGCAATCCGTTCATGATGGGCCCTTCCTGGTTTGGAATCGTTGCTGTTGATAACGACTGTATTAGCCGTTGAATCAACTGACCCTGTACTTCCGTACAGTCTTGCGGTGTACAAAAGTTCAACGATTCTTGGTCCAAGAAGGTTAGGCCGGTAGAGAGGAGTGAGGCCTTATTGCGTCAGGGGAGAAAGGAAGAATCCAGCCCGATTTACCGGGAGGGAATAAATCCAGCTGAAAGTAGATAGTTTGCGAGAACTGTTCTTTTGTACAGGTGCGAGACAGCGATCGCGATGAAAAGTAGTTAGTGGCATATGAATGCCGCGACAGATCATCATCGCATTCACGAGTACGGAGAACACCAAATGTCTAACCTACTTTTCACCTTCACCTTCGCCTTGAACTCGATTGCGACCAACGTGGCAGAACCGGCATTCTCGTCTGCCATCGTTTGTGGTACTTTTCCACTGTTTTGCTAAAAGAGTTGAAGGTGGCGTGCGGTCAAGGTTGGGGCTACAGCATCTTTAAGTAGCGATACCATTGAGTACATGGAATCGTTGACTGAACTGGTTATCGCCCGACAGTTTTCTGCACCGAAAACTGCCGTCTGGGCAGCTTTTGTAGAACCCGAAATCATCGCTCAATGGTGGGGTCCTCACGGCTGGGCAGTTAATGAAGATTCTGTCGTTTTTGAAGCCAAAGTTGGCGGTCGCCATGAACTGGAAATGGTGCAGGTCGACAACCCAGACTCAAAGGTTCCGCTCAAGGCAGTACTGACGACCTTTGATGAATATGAATGTCTGGTCAGCGCCGATGGTCCACATGAAATGACCTTGGACCTGATCATCGAAACACGCATTGAATTCAAAGAGTTCGCCGGCCAGACCATGCTTTCCCTGACCCAGGGACCGATACCCTATGAAGTCGTGGAAACAAGCACCAAGGCTTGGAATTCGGCCCTCGGCAAGCTTGAAGCGCTACTGGCAGAGTACTTCTAAACCGCCCGTTCAGCTCCCGGCTGTTCGACAAAATAGCTGCGGACCGCGGTGATTTTTGCGGCCTTACCAGCAGAAGCGAACTTGATGACGTGGCTGAAGTGAGTCACTGATTGCTGGTTGCTGCAGCTTTGGCCATCTGCACTTGTTTCTAAACCCTGCATGGACGGCCTGCCCGCGATATCCCACTGGATGTCCTTCGAACACCACTGCTCAAGTACCGGCAAATCCTTGCGGTAAACCGCGCTGAGCACGTCGGTGATGATCTGGAATCTCTAGGCGCATGGGGTTCGCCTAGCCTCGTCCGATGTACGGCATGCCACCGGCGGTAATTGTGAACTGATTGATAGAAGTTCCCAAAGGAACTCCGGCAATGTAGGCAATGGCCTCGGCGGCTTCTTCCAAAGGGAAGGACGGCTCTACAATTCGCTGTCCACTGGGTTGCAGGGCACCATCGTTGGCACCAAAATCATCAAGTAGGTCACTGGCGGTATTGCCAATATCGATTTGTGTGGCGCGGATCCGGTAGGGGCGTCCATCTAGTTCTAGCGACTTGGTCAACCCGGCGATCCCGTGTTTGGTCACCGTATAGGCCACCGAATTGACGCGTGGAACCTGAGCGGAAATGGACCCATTATTGATGATGCGGCCACCGGCGTGCGCTTTAAAATGAGCAAAGGCGCTACGGGCCGCATTGATGGCACCGGTGAGATTGATCTGGCATATTTGATCCCACTGTTCTGGGGTCAACTCGTCAATAGATACCGCTGGCCCAAACACCCCCGCGTTATTAAAGAGCACGTCTACTGATCCAAAGCGTTGATGGGTCGCGGCAAAGAGCTTGTCCACCGCACTCGGATCGGTGACGTCGGTGGGATGGATCAAGGCCAAGGGGTGGGACTGTGCCGTTTCTTCCAAGGTGGCCGTGGTGCGCCCGGCAAGGGCAGCATTCCAGCCCTGGGATAAGAGCAATCGTGCGGTGGCACGGCCAATGCCTGAACCCGCTCCAGTGATCACGATCGTGCGACCCTGCCCGCTTGAGTGGGGTGACTGCGCCATCATTTCTCCTTGCCTGGTTCCATCAACGGTGGTGAGCGTGCGTGCTCCCATCCTAGGAAGACCTAGCCATAATGCCCAGTTGAGGAACCGGCGAGTGTGCTCAAACTCTAGCGACATTGCGGTGAAGACGCAGGAAGATACTGGACCTCAAGCATTCGGTGCCGGCGCAGCTAATTCCAAAAAGGACACCGCGGGACCAATTTTCATCGGCCCCGCGGTGTCTTGAATCGTTGGTACGGCTACACCGTAACCGTCTCTTTCTGATCATCGATCAGGTGCTGGGCTTCGGCATCAATTTGATCTGCGCTCTGCGCAGCCTGCGTTGCCTTAGCTTCCAATGCGCGTCCTTGAAGGGCGGCTAGTTCCTCTTCAGGGATGGGGTGGCTGGTTGTTTGCACGACCTTAAGCTGGTCGATCACCAAGGTCAGGGCCAAGCACACCAGGGCCCAGATGGCTAGGGTGATCAAATGTGCACCGAGGCCTTCTGAATCGAAGTACAGAATTGATCGAATGGATTCAACGGCCGCTGGCATCGGAAGGATGTCATGCAGGATGTTGAACATGCGCGGTTCCATATAGATCGACAGTGCGCCGTTGGACGCTGGCACACCGAGGAACATCACGATCAGCATTGTTGGCAGCAGGCAGAGCATTCCGATCAGACGGTTGAATACCGTAGTTAGCATCGCCACGGCAAAGATGGCGAGCATGCCGACACTAAACAGCTTCCAGAAGTGTCCATCAACCGAGTTGGTGAACGGTCCGGCAATCAAATACAACACGACAGACATGAAGGCCGAGTACACGGCCAGCAGCGGGATGAGTTTTGGTAACGGACGGGTATGCGGTGCAGCTGTGGAACCAACCATGATGACCATGAAGCC
>Ga0308166_1000369_pt1 | contig 66440 bp, 50 predicted proteins | sample PhyCR2_2_FD_202137 | JGI IMG/M metagenome (GOLD analysis project Ga0308166, IMG submission 202137) | Phyllosphere microbial communities from UC Gill Tract Community Farm, Albany, California, United States - DLSLCC.R2 | ecosystem: Host-associated > Plants > Phyllosphere > Unclassified | place...
GGAATTTCCCGAGACTATTTCTTCAGGGAAAAAGCTTATCAGCGCCAAAAAAGAAACAAATAGGACTGGGACTAAAAGCCGGCGTGGCCGCCATCAGCCGTTATTGAGCCGCATCTGCCCCATCACGCATACGCCGGATATCCCGTAAGGGCGGCGCGCCAAACAGTCGCTTGTATTCGCGGCTGAATTGCGAGGCGCTTTCATAGCCCACCAGGCTGCTCGCCTGGCCTGCGTCCAAGGCTTGATTGAGCATCAGTTGCCGCGCTTCCTGCAGACGCATCTGCTTCTGGAACTGCAAAGGACTCATGCCGGTGATATCGCGAAAATGCTGACGGAATGTCGCTGGGCTCATATGCGCGTGTGCCGCCAGAGCGTCCAGACTCAAGGCTTGCTTGAAGTTTTTCCTGAACCAGGAAAGCGTCTTCGCCATGCGCTGACGCGGCGTACCGTCGCCGATGATATGCCGCAATTGGGCGCCCTGAGGGCCTGCCAGCAAACGCACAATGATTTCCTGTTGCAGCAGCGGTGCGAGCGTCGCAACCAGTTGCGGCTCGTCCAGCAGCCTCACCAGTCGCAACAAGACATCCAGCAGCGCCGGCTGCAGCACGTTGACGGAGATAGGTTCGTAGCCGGCCTCGGGCGACAGGGTCGACTCCATTTCGAAGGCCACTTGGGCGATCTGCGCAATGTCCAGGGTCAACATCATGCCCAGCAGTGGCTCGCGTCGTGAGGCGCGTGTGACGTGGGCAGTGACCGGCAGGTCGAAGGTCGACAGCATCAGTTGACCAGGGCCGTAATTGAATAACCTGTCACCGACCATGATGTGCTTGTGGCCCTGGGTAATGATGCCCACGCCCAGGCTGTAGATGCACGGCATCGGCTCGCTGACACCGTGCCGGCGGTGCAGCGTCAGCGCGGGCAGCGCCGTTGCAAAGTCACCGTCGGTCCTGGCAAAGCGCTCGATAGCGTTAGACAACTCTGCAATCGGGGACATACCTGCGTCTTTCAATCGAATCACCCTGCCTTGGGGAATTACCTGCCTGAATCGACAAAGGGTAGCAGTAAGTATTGCCGGTAAAAATGCTGATTTGCCCAATCCTGCGGTTCAGGCAAGTAATCGTCATTTTTGTGCAAACGCTGGCCGCGCGGCTCACCTAACCTGCCTGTCTTGCACCGTGAGTTCGCCTGAAGGACCATAATTATGAAAACAGGACTGATCGCCTTTCTCCTGGCGTTGCCCATTTCAAGCATGGCGCTGGCCGACAGCACAGGCGCTCCCCTGCCCGCTGCCGGTAGCGTCAGTAAAGCCGAAGGCTTGAAAGCCTGGCAGCGGATCGAGGCGGTGGTGACGCATCCGCGTTGCGCCAACTGCCACGTCGGCCCCGATAACATTCCCATGTGGACGATAGCCGGCGAGAACAAGACCCGCCCGCACGGCATGAACATCCACGCCGGCGACTCGCGAATCGGCGTGGAGACCCTGTCTTGTTCAAGCTGTCACGCCAGTTCCGCCACGCCGAACGTCGCCGCGCATATGCCGCCCCACGTCGGCCTGCCGTGGCAGCTTGCCCCGGTGGCCTTCGAGTGGTTCGCAAAGACCGGCGCCCAAATCTGTACACAACTGCGAGACCCCAAGCGCAACGGCGGTCGGGATGCGGCGGGCCTGGTCGAGCACCTGCACCATGACGCCAAGGTCGACGGCTTCATTCCCTGGGCCTGGGCGCCAGGGCCTGGACGCTCCACCCCACCCGGCAGCTTCGAGACGCACGTGCAGGACATGACCGTGTGGGGCGCCGCAGGCCAGCCCTGCCCTGAATAAGCCGTTGCAATACTAACGAGTCGGAGAACTCCTTGATGATCACGCTTAATATCAATGACCAGGACATGCGTGTCGACGTCGCCCCCGATACGCCATTGCTGTGGGTGCTGCGCGACACCTTGCAACTGACCGGCACCAAATTCGGCTGCGGCATGTCGCTGTGCGGGGCCTGTACGGTACACCTCAATGGCCAGGCCGTACGCGCCTGCGTTACGCCCGTGTCGGCAGCAACCGGGGCCAGGATCGTCACCATCGAAGGTATCGGCCAGACCCCGACTGGCAAAGTGGTCCAGGACACCTGGCAGCGCCTCGACGTGGTGCAGTGCGGTTATTGCCAATCCGGCCAGATCATGAGTGCCGTGGCCTTGCTGCAAACCAATCGCGCACCTTCCGATACCGACATCGACCGGACCATGGGGGGCAACGTCTGTCGTTGCGCCACCTATGTACGTATTCGTGCGGCCATCCATGAAGCGGCCAAGTCGCTGGCCTGAGCAACGAGGTAATCAGCATGATCCGGTCTATCGAAAACCAAAGCCGCCGTCGCTTCCTCAAGGGTACGGCGGGCCTTACCCTGGCCATGTACTTGCCCTGGTCGGTGGCCGATGGCACCAGCGGCAAAGGCCGCCAGGGCACGTTCGAGCCCAACGCCTTCCTGCGCATCGGCGAGGACAACGTCGTCACCGTCATTTCCAAGCACCTGGAAATGGGCCAGGGGGCCTACACCGGCCTGGCGACCCTGGTCGCCGAGGAGTTGGATGCCGACTGGGCACAGGTGCGCGTGGAAAGCGCCCCGGCCGAATCGCGTTACAACAACTCGCTGTTGGGCATGCAAGGCACTGGCGGCAGCAGTTCCATCGCCAATTCTTGGGAGCAACTGCGCACAGCCGGCGCCACCGCACGCGCCATGCTGGTGTCTGCCGCGGCCTGGTTGTGGAAGGTGCCGGCGCAGGAAATCGAGGTCGCTGATGGTGTGGTTCGGCACCCGGCTTCAGGCAAACAGGCGACACTGGGCCAGTTGGCCAAGCTCGCCGGCGAACAGCCGGTACCTGCCGAGGTCAAGCTCAAGGAGCCCGCTGCGTTCAAACTGATCGGGCGCCAGCGCCTTGCACGCAAGGATTCGGCCGACAAGGTCAATGGCAAGGCGATTTACACCCAGGACATTCATTTGCCTGGAATGCTCACCGCAGTGGTCGCCCATGCGCCGCGCTTCGGGGCCAAGGTGAAATCCTTCGATGCCAGGGCGGCCCTGGCCCTCCCCGGCGTCATGCATGTGGTGCAGATCCCCAGCGGTGTCGCGGTGGTGGCAAAAGACACCTGGAGCGCCAAGAAAGGCCGTGACGCCCTGACGGTTGAGTGGGACGAAAGCGGCGCGTTCAAGCAAAGCTCCGGGCAGATGCTCGAACGTTATCGCGAACTGGCCAAAACCCAGGGCACGATTGCGCGCGACGAGGGTGACGTCATCGCCGGTCTGGCAGGCGCGGCGCGGACGCTGCACGCCGAGTACGATTTTCCGTTTCTCGCCCATTCGGCCATGGAGCCGATGAACTGCGTGGTCAGCCTGACCAAGGACGGCTGCGACACCTGGCATGGCGCGCAGATGCAGTCACATGTGCAGAAGGTGCTGGCGCAGTTGTTCGACTTGCCACCTGCGCAGGTTCGCGTGCACACGCTGTACGCCGGCGGCAGTTTCGGTCGGCGGGCGAGCAAGGACGCGGACTACGTGCTGGAGAACGCACACATCGTCAAGGCCATCGATGGCAAGGCCCCGGTGAAGCTGGTGTGGCTTCGCGAGGACGACATGCAGGCCGGCCACTACCGACCGATGTATCACCACCGCCTGAGCGCCGGCCTGGATGAGCAAGGCCGACTGATCGCCTGGCAGCACCGCCTGGTGGGCCAGTCCGTATTCGCCGGCTCGCCCTTCGCCGCCTTCATCAAGGATGGCATCGACTCCACCTCGGTAGAGGGCGGGTCGACGCTGCCGTATAGAATCCCCAATCTGCGCGTGGACCTGCACACCCCCGACGATATCCCGATACCGATACAGTGGTGGCGGGTAGTGGGCCATTCCCATAACGCGTTTTCCACCGAATGCTTTTTCGACGAGCTCGCCCAAATGGCCGGGCAGGATCCGGTGGCCTGGCGCCTGGCAATGCTTGAGGGGCACTCCCGTCACCTTGAAACGCTCAAGCTGGTAGCGTCGAAGGCCGGTTGGGACCAGCCGTTGGCACCCGGCAAACAGGGCGAGCGCCGGGGCCGGGGCGTGGCGTTGCATGAAGCCTTTGGCTCGGTGGTAGCCCAGGTGGCCGAGGTGACCGTACAACGCGATGGCACCTTCAAAGTGGACCGTGTGGTCTGCGCGGTGGAATGCGGCATTGCGGTCAACCCCGATGTCATTCGCGCTCAGGTTGAAGGTTCGGTGGGTTTCGCGCTCTCCGCGGCCCTGCGTGAAGCGATCACGTTGACCGACGGCAAGGTCGACCAATCCAACTTCCACAACAACGAGCCGCTGCGCATCTATGAAATGCCTGAGGTGCTGGTGCATATCGTGCCGTCGGCAAGCGTGCCGTCCGGCATTGGCGAACCGCCAGTGGCACCGCTGGCGCCTGCGCTGGTCAATGCCCTGACGGCGGCCACCGGCACGCGTATTCGGCGTCTGCCTATTGGTGATCAGTTATCGGTTTGAAGCCTTGTTCAGGAACCTTTTCTTGAATACACAATCTGTGCATTTCCCTTGCGACCTAATTTGAGAACTGCGCGCATGATTCTGAGAAAAGCCTTCCTGTGCCTTTTACTGCTAAGCGCCGGCTTCATCGCTGGCTATGCGGCCAAGCCCACTGCGCAATTGGAAGTCACGGCAGGCCAACTCATGGAGTGTGGTGACCTGATGATTCCGACGCTGGGGATGTAAGCGTCCTTGTAGGAGCGAGCTTGCTCGCGAAAAACGTCAACGATAACGCGTGTTTCCTGATTGAACGCGGCGCCTGGGAGTTTTTCGCGAGCAAGCTCGCTCCTACAGCGGCGATGTAGCCGGAGGCTACCTATGCCTGACCATTGGTGTGCGGGGAAAATCCATTGCGCCCGGCAGCCTTCGCCGAGTAAAGCGCCTGATCAGCCGCCTCGATCAATCCGAGCGGCGGTTCCAGACGCAAACCCGTGCCCGTGGCAATGCCGATACTCACACTGACGTAACCGAACGGGCTGCCTGGGTGCGTGATGTTTTCGTGCTGCAGCGAGTCAAGGATCCGTTGCGCGACCACCGCCGCGCCTTGGCTGTCGGTGCCGGGCATGATGATCGCCATTTCCTCACCTCCATACCGCGCCACCAGGTCTGACGGTCGTCGCGCGCATCGTTCCAATAGCCTGCTGACCCTCTGCAAGCAAGTGTCGCCGACCACGTGACCGAAGGCATCGTTGTAGCGTTTGAAGTGGTCGATATCGATCATCAGCAACGCCAGCGACGTGCCCTCGCGCTGCGCCCGGCGTGCTTCCAGGGCCAGTGTTTCATCGAAACAACGGCGGTTCGCCAAACCGGTCAACGCGTCCTTCATCGCCAGGAACGCCAATTGGCGATTGGAATCGAGCAACTGTTGCTGGGCGACGCGCAGCGCCTCTTCCGCCGCGGTTCGCCGGCGAATATCCAGGATCAGGAACCAGCCGATCAGCCCGGTCAGCCCCAGCAAGCCCGCCACCACGACTGCCGACAGTGCCGCCTCGATGCGCCACGCCGCGAGGGCTTCATGCTTGCCCAGCGCGACGGTGGTAATCAGCGGCAGCGTTTCGCTTTTGCGAAAGGCATACAACCGCTCCACACCATCCAGGCTGGAGGTATGCGCAGTGGTGCCAAAAGGCTGATCGAAATACTTGGCATAGATAGGCGACTTGGAAAAATTGCGCCCCATGTCCTGTTCACGGAAGGGATAGCGCACCAGCAACGTGCCGTCGGTGTAGGACAAGCCGATGGCACCCTCCTGGCCAACGTCAAGCTTGCCGAACACGCGCAGAAAGTTTTCCACCCCCAGCGTCACCGCAACCACCCCGGCAAAATTGCCCGACGCATCATTGAAATGACGGCTGACGGTAACCACCCATTCCTGATTGGCACGGCTCTGAATTGGTGGGCCAATGAACGGCTCGGGGCTCGGATCGTCACGATGATGAATGAAATAGGCGCGATCGCTGCTATTGGCCCCCTCTGGAATCCGCCGGTTGGAGGACATCAACCAGCCGCCCTGACGGTCATACACCGTGATGCCACTGAGCTGCGGCATCAGCGGCTGCTGGCGGTTGATCAGCGCATGGATGCGCTCGATTTGCACCGGGCCACTGCCTTCGGTTTCGAGGCGCTCGACCAGGCCCAGCAACAACAGCGCGCTTTGCCGGACGATACCTTCGGTATAGGTATTGAGTGCCTGGGTCAGGTTCAAGCCATGCACATCCACTTCCGCCAGCGCGCGCTCACGCGAAGACAGAACCTTCCAGATCGTCAACGAGGTCAGGGAGCAACCAATCACCAACAGCAAAAGCATCACAAGGCGGGTATCGCGCTTCACGTCAGCACCTTAAGGAAGTCCGGTTTCCAGTCCAGCCATCATTCGAACGTCGGCACTTACAGAGGCCACCGGTTTCTGGGCGCAAGCATACAAGCAGTCTGCGTTGGCCGCCACGCAGTAGCGCATTCCAAGCGGCCTGCTAGAGCGCGGCGAAAACAGTCACACCGGAAATTCCGGCCTGATCATCACTGGGCCAGTTGGGACCTGGCCAACATGAACTCGATACTGGCCATCGGCGTACTGACCGATCGCCGCGTCGATAAAAAAGCCACTCGATTGAATGGCTTTTTCTACAGGTTGGACGATGATGGCAAACAGTGTCGTCTATGGCTGAGCGCCCTCGACAGATAACGAAGGACCTTTATCACCCAGCGCCTTGATCAGAGACCATGACAGAGCGCCTTGCTCGTCTCTGTAAATATCACTGTGAGCCCCTCCCCCGGTGTAGAACGCGTTGTAAGTGATCAAGTTGTCGGAATTGACGTAGGTAAACTTTTTATCCGACGTTGGCGGCGGGGTAGTTTTCCCTGAGGCATCTGCTTTTAGGCAGTTTATGAGCGGTGACGGCTCGGAGCAGTATTCCAAGTAGCTTTTTTCGCTGCCGGCATAGACACCCCAAAGCGCGCGTTTGACCGCAGTATCGTGTTCGGAAGACGTCAGGACGATGCGCTTGGCCCGCGGGCATTGATCGCGCAGCTCCCCGCTCGCGTTTTTATCCAGCAACCTGTCCGTCAAGAAAGCCCCTTGATAGTTGATCAGCAAATCTACCGGTTGCGTCGAGGATCGAGCACCCGAGCCATCAGCGATTACTGGCCCGTCACAAACAGCCGTGGTCGCCGCTCGTGCGCCGAAGCTATGCCCTATCGCGATGACAGGCAGGTTTTTTTTCGCCTGGGCGCTAGCCTGGGGAATTGTGTTGCCCAGTAAGACGCCCAACCAGGTCAGCCCCACTTCATCGGCATCTTTTGACTTTGTGCTGAAGCTCGTCAGCTTGTAGAGGGGATCAAGCCATGGGCTGTTCCACTGGCTTGGCCATGTCACACCGATGACGAGCGGATTAAAAGCACCCGGGCTTGTTTCACTGGCATGTTTGATCCCTCTGATAATGGAATTGATATTGCGCACCGCCTCCTCTTGTACGGTGTTCCATCCCATGACCACCACGACAATATGGGTATAGGTCGAGGACTCGATATCGGTACTCAATGCCTTCTGAAGCGCGCCCATTCCCTGCCAGCCCAAGCGATAAGCATCTTTTGCAGCGATCTCGGAGAGGTTCGCATTACAGCCACGAACAGGCGCAGCTGCGAGAGTCGGTCGGTAATAGGCATCGTACAAGGTGCAGTTTCTTTCGGCGCTTGCTGGTCGCTGATTACGCATGATGTGCGACACGAACATAATCTTGCCTTCGTGAACGGCGTCCTGCTGGGTTCTTACGATTTTATCTGCACTGTTGGGCTGCGCGAACTTCAGATCCGTCTTCAACCGCAGGATCTTAGCGGCGTCGCCTTTCTCGATTCCGACTAGGTATCCACCCCCTTGGAGCGCAATCTCATCAGGGTAATAAACCGCCGAATGATAATGCATGGTAATCGGCCCATCAGTTCCCAACTGTTTTTCCGCAGGTTCAAGGAGTCGGGGTGAACCGCCGCCGAAGCACCCGGTTAGCAAGATCGCATTAGCTGTCAGTAAACGCTTGAATGTCCTACTCATGATCATAGTCATAGGTGCCGTCATCCGGTATGAACTGCGGTCGACGAGCGTACTTCGTGGTGATTGCACGGCACCACAAATATTGCTCTCGCCATGAAACCAGAGAATGACGACTGCGGTGCAGTGTTCTTCGCAATCGGAAAGGTCAAGAATGCTGTCCTTCGTATAGGGGTATAGATGGCTATCTGCGTCTTGTCGACACGGTGCCGTCCTAGCTTTCAAAGGCACTCACGTCCCACTCTTGACCTTGCTCCAGACCCGCGTACGCACCCGCTCCAGCTTCAAGGGCAGCGGTTCCAGCGCAAACAGCGTATCCAGCACTGCCTTGGAAGGATAAACCCCCGGATTATCGCGCACCTTCTCATCAACCAGCGCTTTGGCGTCCTTGTTGGCATTGGCATAGCTGAGGTAATTGGACGACGCGGCAATCACCGGCGGGCGCAGCATGTAGTCGATGAACGCCAGGCCCTGCTGGGGATTCGGTGCATCGTTGAGCAGTACCAGGTTTTCCACCCAGATCGGCGCGCCTTCCTTGGGAATGCTGTACTGGATCCGGCGACCATTGCCGGCGGCGTCGGCTGCTTTGCGTGCGTCCATCACGCCGCCCGCCCAGCCGACGACGGCGCAAATATCACCGTTGGCCAGATCGGTGATAAAACGCGAGGAGTCGAAGTAGCGAATGTGCGGGCGCAGTTTCAACAGCAGGGCCTGGGCCTTCAGATAGTCGTCCGGGTTCTGGCTGTTATAGGGCAACCCCAGATAGTGCAAGGCGATCGGGATGATTTCAGCGGGCGCATCCAGCATCGCCACGCCGCATTCGCCCAGCCTGGCGAGGTTTTCTTCCTTGAAAATCAGGTCCCAGGAATCTACCGGTGCGTTGTCACCCAGGAGCGCGTGGACTTTGGCGACGTCGTAACCGATGCCGGTGGTGCCCCACAGATAAGGCACGGCAAAACGATTACCGGGGTCGTTGCTGCTGACCTTGGCCAGGATATCCGGATCCAGATGTGACAGGTTGGGCAGTTGCGAGCGATCCAGTTCCTTGAGTACGCCGGCCTTGATCAGGTTCGGCAACAGGTCGCCGGTAGCGACTACCACGTCATAGCCACTGCGCCCGGCCATGAGTTTGCTTTGCATGACCTCGCTGTTGTCGAACACATCGTAGGCCGACTGAATGCCGGTCTGCGCCTGGAAATCCTTCAGCGTGGTGGGCGCGATGAAGTCATACCAGTTATAGATATTGACCTTCGGCTCCGCCGCCTGGGCGCAAGCCATTGCGCCGCTGATCAAGGCAGCCAGCCCCCATTGCATGCATCGAATTGCGATCATCACGAACTCCTGGGCCGGCACCTGCGCACCAGCTGATTATTGTTATGGAGGGTACAAACGCAGTCAGCGAATCAGCAGTTCACGGCGGCCATCGGGGTGCTCCACAGCCTGGCCTTGCAGCAGCAACCGACGATCATTGAGGTAGTGATAATCCCTGCGGGCCGCCTTGATTTGAGCAAGGTCCAAGCTGATCACATGGCGTGATTCTTCGCGCCCTGCTTCGTACAGCACGCGACCAAAAGGGTCGACCACCGTGCTGCCGCCAGCAAACACCAGACCGTCATCACCCTGCCCCGCGCGGTTGACCATCACGCTGAACAGCTGATTTTCCTGGGCCCTGGCCATGATCGCGGTGCGATGAACCGGGCCGTAGGGGTCCATGTTGCCGTTGGTGACAATGATCAATTCGGCACCCAATTGCGCCAGCGCCCGCGCCGTTTCCGGCAGCTCGATGTCGTAGCAGATCAGCAGGCCGACACGCACGCCGTTCCACAGCGTGGTGACAAAGCGATCGCCGGGTGTGATGTCTGCGCGTTCGGAAGGCCACAAATGAGTTTTGCGATACTGCAAGGCAATACCCTCGGGTGTGATCAATACCGAGGTGTTGTAATAGGCGCCCGCATCACGTTCGACCAAGCCAATCACAACCGACACATTGCGTTGGCGCACCGCCTGCTGCACGGTTTGCAGCGTCGGGCCGTCCAGAGGCTCGGCGACCTTGGCCAGTTGTTCGCCACCGACGAAGCCCATCAAATGGGTTTCCGGAAATACCAGCAAGTCGGTATCCGCGTTGCAGTTGGCGATGGCCTCCAAGGTGCGTCCCAGGTTATAAGCGGTATCACCGTCGCGGCCGGCTAACTGCAAGAGTTCGATGTTCATGGCAGGTCCTTGGGCAAAGTGGAAACCCGAATTTACCCGGGCCTTCAAATGAGTATGGGGTGCAGCGCAATGGGAAAAAATCACTTCAATGGGGTACCCCGCAATGGGTAGTCAAACCAATCTGACCTTGCAGGACGTGGCCTGGCATGACGCGGTCGGGCGGCTGATCGAAAACCTCGACCAACCGCACTTCTGGGCCTCCATGACGCGTTTGCTCGGGCGTTATGTGCCGGTGGACAGTTGGGTGGTGCTGATCTTCAACCCTGGCAGGCCACTGGTACTGGCTGAATCGCCTACGGAGGAAGGCGGCACTGACTCGCTGTTCCAGGACTACCTCAAGGGGCTTTACCTGCTCGACCCCTTTTACCTGGCCAATCGCGAATCACCGCGAAGTGGGCTGTTTCAACTGGACGACGTTGCCCCTGAGTGTTTTGAGCAGACCGATTACTACCAGCGCTACTTTCGCCTGAACGTGGTTGCCGATGAGATCCACCTCAATGTGCAACTCGATCCCCAGCGCACCCTGAGTCTGTCGTTGGGCAGCCGTTGCCGCTTCAGCCAGGAGCAACTGACACTGCTGCGATTGATCCAGCCCTGGGTGGCCGGCCTGATGCGTCAGCGCTGCGTGTTTGAACAGGCATCGAGCAGCGTACCGGCAGCGGAGCCGTCAACGGACTGGCAAGAGCGCCTGCTGTCCCCGACGCTGCAGATCAGCTCGGCGTTGTCGAGCCGTGAAGCCGAGGTAGCGCAGTTGATGCTCAGCGGCTGCTCGAACAAAGAGATCGCCCGCAAGCTGGCGATCTCTGCCGAAACGGTCAAGGTGCATCGCAAGCATATGTACAACAAGCTGGGGATCAAATCCCAGTCCGAACTGTTCCTGTTGTTCCTTCAGGCACAGGAGTGAACCGGGGCCGTCCAGCCCACTTTCGCCATCGCCGCCAGCAGTTGCTCGGGCTTGAGCGCCAGCGCTTGCCGGCCACGGCCCTGCAGGTCGTTGGCGGCCAACAGAGCGTTGAGGATTGCCTCTTCGACGGCATCTGCTGCGGCAACGAATAACGCAGAGATGTAGTCGTTGTTGACCATCTGTAAGGCCGTGGTCGGCGGGCCGGGTTGCCCGAGATTGGCAACCGGCAGGCCGGTATTGCCCACCGAAAACGCGATGAAGATGTCGCCGCTGTCGTCCTCGGTGCCGCCACCGACCCGCGCCAAACCGATACTCGCGCGCTGTGCCAGGCGCGTGCATTGATGGGGCAGCAAGGGCGCGTCGGTGGCGATGGTGATCACGATGGAACCCATGCCAGGCACGCCGACATTAACCAGCCCGTCATAAGGCGAAGGCGTGTCCTGCAATACGCTGCCCACCGGGTAACCCGCCACGCGCAAGGCGCTGCGTACGCCGTAGTTGGCCTGCACCAGTGCACCTACGGTCCAGCCGCCCTCTTCTGCGCTCAGCACGCGAGACGACGTACCAATCCCGCCCTTGAACTCATGGCAGATCATGCCGTTGCCACCGCCCACGCAGCCCTCCTGCACCGGCCCGCTGCGTGCATCCGCCAATGCGGCGTGCACATGCTCGGCGGTGACGTGCTGGTCCCAGATATCGCTCAAAATGCCATCGTAGGTTTCCAGCACCACCGGCATGCACCAATAGGTGTGTTGCTTGCCCATTTCACGTTCGGCGGCCACCAGTGCATCACGTACCACGCCGACGCTGTGGGTATTGGTGTAGGCAATGGGTGTGGTCAGCAAACCTGCTTCGCGAATCCACTCCAGACCGGTGGCGTCACCGTTGCCGTTGAGTACGTGAACGCCGGCGAAACACGGCGCCAGGTGTGCCGCGACCGACCGCGGCTCGATGATGGTCACGCCGGTATGCATCGAACCATCTGCGCCTTCGGCATTGAGCGTGTGGTGGCCGACGCGAACGCCGGACACATCGGTGATGGCGTTGAACGCGCCAGGTGTGACCGTGCCAATGGTGATGCCCAGGTCTCGTAAGCGCATGTTTTTACTCTCAATAAGCCCGTGAAGAATTGGCTCAAGTCTAGGTAGTCTGCCAGCCGTTGACGATAACCCACAGTTGTTACCCCCGATGAGTTAGGTCGGCCCCGCTTTGAACGATGGCAAATGAAGCCCGGGGTTTCGGGCATGGTGCCAATCGCACCGGTCCGTATCATTTGCCAAGGAGTGCGGCTGACGACTTATCTGACGCACCACCACTTACAACTCAACAGCCCCATATACATGACTGAAACTTGCAGAAATACCACGCACGAGAAATCAAAAGATTCGAGCACAACGCTAAGATTGCACATCTACTCGACATCAATTATAAGATAGAAGAATCACTACTTCGCCTACAAACTTTCCAGGGTTAATGGCTACCATGGAGCGGCGTACATAGCTGACGTCCAGGGTCTTTGAAAAATAGCCACCCTGGGATTGAACCAGCCCCAGGGAATAGAAAGTACCCATATTCATAACCGTCGAACCCTCGGCAATCTGTAGAGCAACTGAACCGATATTGTCACCACCCGATGCAGGGCGGAGCGCGACATACTTGTCGGTTGCCGACCAGTCATTCATATCAACGAGAGAATATTTTACATTGTAAGCAGAGGAAGCACCCTCGCACACGGCAGCAACCACCACCGGCGTTGTGCCGGCAATCGCGCCAACCACAGGAATATCAGCGAGTTTTATTTTAGGAAGTGCAATCGTCGTGGCGGACAAAAACAACTTGCACGTTGGACTTTTTGCAGTGACAACTGTTCCACTTAACGATGTAAGTGCCGACCCTGTGTACACTGCATCCTTAGTAATGCCGGTACTCAGCAGCGTCTCGGCAGAGACATTATACGAACCCGAGTCCAGCCTTGTTGTCGCTACCAGGCGGACCCTGACTTTAATTCCATATGTGCTGAATACAGGGGCATTGCCCTTATACTGAGTCAACTCTATGCCCTGATAAGGCAGCCACTTCCCATTGGTATCCGCCACCGCCATAATCAATGATATACCCGGGACTGAAGTATTGAGTAGCGCATAGAGTGTATTTTCAAAGGAAAACGTACCATTCACCGTCAGAGCACTTCTAGTCGTGACGGAGTACGGCCCGGAGCTCGTCAAAGTGCAAGTCATAAGCGTTGGACTACTTGCTTCGTGCCAACTCGACGAGATCATCCCCGGCTGGCCGGAGTCATGAGCGAAGCTGACGGGCAATGTTAAACTCAAGCTACTGTAAGTGCAGCTCGTATCTGCCTTGACTTGCCAGCCGAACATAATTAAAGCCAGGCCGATACACAGTTGTATAATTCTCACGAGGAAGCTCCTTATTAAGTTTTACAGCCCTCAGGCGAACACTAAAAACTCACACAAGACCATTTCGTTTGGCCAGCTCAACCAGATGAATGAGATTGGCCACATTCAACTTGCGCCGCAAGCGGACTTTATAAATACTGACGGTCTTGTGGCTAAGCATCAATTGCCCGGCGACATCCTGATTACCCAAACCACAGACCAATAGTTTAAGGGCCGTGATCTCGCGGTCTGACAACAGGCTCAGCTGCATACTTTCATGGCTGGCAGCCTCTGAGTTATCGCGCAGTATATGAATCGTATTGGCCGGAAAATAGTTATAACCCGATAGTACCGCTTTTACGGCTCCAATCAGTTCATCGAGATTATCGTCCTTGCATACAAACCCGTCGGCATCTGCTTGCAACGCCAGAATTGCAAAATTACGTGACTCACCAGAGGTCAGAATCAGCACCTTGCTGGAAACAACAATCAATTTCAGATTAGAGATGACCGACAAACCGCCCATTTCGGGAATACTTAAATCCAGTACGACAAGTTCAGGCAGTAATTTACGAATGACCTCCAGCGCGTTAACACCGCTATCGGCTTCAGCCAGGATGCTGTGCCCTTCCCCTCGAGCATTACCCTTACTGCCATGCGCATCAATGGATGATCGTCGACAACGACTATGTTACCCATTACTTTACCTTTCAAAGAGATGCCGATAACAAAACAAACTTGATACCCTGCCACCAAACATGCTGCACGGTGGAATATTGCATTCTCTTGCACTGTGTAAAAAGACAATAAAAAACCATCGGTCAAAGAGTTCGAAAAGTCTACCCGAATCAGCGACTGCTACCACCGCAGGAATCTTAGTAGCGCACCAGATATAACCATAATCGGCGTAGGATTAATCCTACTCATAATAATTCCAGATACTACCCGCAGACCTCCAGACATGAGCAGCTCATGCTGTAAACAGGCTGAAAGCCCAGCACCGTTGACGCTACATGCCCCACTGCGCCTTAACCCGGCCGTGCAGCATGCCGTGATCAACACCCTCTACACTGCTCAGTCCTGCCCCGTCGCCGAAGGCATGTTTGTGCCATTGCACGTACTCAAAAGCCAGGGCATAAAGGCCGCCACCGCTATCCGCGCCCTGCGTGAGGTGTCGATGCTGATTCGCTCGACGCAGCACCAAACGCCCACTCATACGCGCGAAGTCGATGGCCATACCACCACTGGTGTGATTCTCGACCCACGGCCTATCGCGGGATTGACGCCGATGACCCCAGCGCAAGCGGGCTCATGACATGTTGCGTCCCTATGAAATGCCCTGGCGTCGCGCCTATGAACTGTACGCGGCCATGGCCTGGGGCGGCGCACTGCTGTGACTGCTGGGAGCCCATCTGGCGGGCGTTTTAACCGCCCCCCTGGCCTGGCCGCTCAGTGCGGTCGGTCTGCTCATGGCCGTGTGCCAGGCGCGTGCATTGATGGGGCAGCAAGGGCGCATCGGTGGCGATGGTGATCACGATAGAACCCATGCCAGGCACGCCGACATTAACCGGCCCGTCATAAGGCGAAGGCGTGTCTTGCAATACGCTGCCCACCGGGTAACGCGCAAGGCGCTGCGCACGCCGTACCTGCACCAATGCGCCCACCGTCCAGCCGCCCTCTTCGGCGTTCAGCACGCGAGACGATGTAACAATCCCACTAGTGCATCACGCACCACACCAACGCTATGGGTGTTGGTGTAGGCGATTGGGGTGGTCAGCAAACCTGCTTCGCGAATCCACTTCAGACCGGTGGCGTCACCGTTGCCGTTGAGTACGTGAACGCCAGCGAAACACGGCGCCAAATGGGCCGCGACCGGGCGCGGCTCGATGATGGACGTACGATTTATCGCAGCACCCATACGACAGCGACCTCCCCATCGTCAGTAACGTCCTTGGGTCGCCGAGCTTCATCTTATTTTTTCTTGCGCTCGGCCTTCTTAGCATAGGCGGATGAAATCAACGCCCGGCACGCTCGGCTTCCACGCCTGTATAACGACCACCCTGTATGTAACGACACTATGGCTGTTTACGGCGATTCAGGTCGCGCGAGCGGCCAGCCCGATCGATACCGTCACCAGCACTCAACGCCTGCAAGACCTCCAACTGAAAAGCTTGCAATCCCAGGCACTTGGAACCCCGGATGCACTGACCGCAACGCCCCTGCCCTTCGCCAATGCGCTGAAGCTGCCGGAAGAATCACCCTGTTTCGTTATCCGCACGGTGGGGTGGAAAGGTGCAGATGATTTCGACTGGCTGGAGCGCGCGCCGGCGATCCTGGGGCAATGTGTGGGCGGTGAAGGGTTGACGATTTATCGTCGCTGGGTAGCGGCGCAACTGATGGCGAGCGGATACATCACCACCCAGGTGCTGATACCGGCTCAAGACCTGAGTAGCGGGCACTTGATCGTCCAACTTATCCCTGGGCGCATGGGCAAGATTGATCAGCAACCGGCATCGCTTGGCTGGCCAGGCATCGCCTTTCCCGCAGCAAAAGGCGAACTGTTGAACGTGCGTGACCTGGATCAGGCACTGGAAAATGTGCGCCGCCTGCCAGGCCAGGCGACAACGGCGTTGAATCTGATTCCGGGCGCTGACCTGGGTGAAAGCGATGTGATCATCCAGCAAGCGCCGCAGGCGCGCCGGGTGTTTGGCTTGCTGACTGCCGATAACAGTGGTATCGACGCCACGGGCCGTCACCAGCTCGGTGGGATTGTCGCCGTCGATTCTCCGACCGGGCTTTACGACCAACTGCTGCTGACCTACAGCACCGACACCGACTTCAATAACCAAACCCGTGGGTCTTCGGCTAAAAGCCTGGCCTGGAACGTACCCGCAGGCTATGCCCTGCTGTCGTTCGGTGCCAGCGAGTGGACCAGCAAGCAAGCCTTATTCAAAGACCCCGGCGGACGAAGCATTACATTCAGCTCCCGCACCCGACGTATAGATGCCGGGCTGGACTACGTGGTGAGTCGCTCCAATCGCAGCAAAAGTGTGCTCAACGCTCGCCTGGTCAATCGTGAGGATCGCGCCTGGGTAGCCTCCACCGAACTGCAGCAATTGCACCGGCAGATCACCAGCTATGAACTTGGCCTGACCCACCGAGCCAACCTGCGCTTTGGCAAGTTGACGGCACAGGCTGGAGTGCGCGGCTCACTGCCCGGACTCAGCAAGACGCCCGGCGCGCTCTATGAGCAACAGGACTGGAACGGTCGCTATCACCTGTTCACTGCCAAGGCGGCGTTTGAGATTCCGTTTGACCTGGGCGCAATGCGTTTGGGCTATCGCAACGCGCTGGTCTACCAATATGCGCCGGTGCCGGTGCCGTCGACCGAATACATGCAGATCGGCGGGCGCTACAGCGTGCGCGGCTTTGACTGTAACACCACCCTCGCCGGCCCCACTGGCTGGACCCTGCGCAATGAGCTGTCCATCCCCACCTTCAGTGGCAGCCAGGCGTATGCGGCATTCGATGCCGGTGCGGTGTCGCCGGTGGGCGGCCAGCGGCGAGGTCGGCAGCCATTGATCGGCGCAGCTGTGGGCTTGCGTGGCAATGTCAGTCGCTTTGGTTACGACCTGGCCCTGGGCATGCCGATCAAAAGCACCGACGAGATGAACACCGCCACGCCCACCGTCGATTTCTCTCTGAGCAGCCGTTTCTAGGCGAACGCTTTTTCCCAGGGATGGGAATCCGAGTGCCACCCAGTGCGCTCACCCGGCGCCCGCAGTCACAGCTGCGGGACGCCTCTTTAACCTTCAACTCTCGAGGTCTTGTATGAACCCAATGATCCAACCCACTCGGCGCCCATCCAAGCGCACGCTGCTGGCCCTCGCATTAATGGGCAGCCTGCCGCTGTTGCAACACAATGCCCAAGCGCAACCCGCACTGACGCTGGACCCAAGCGCAGCCCAAAACGCCGCGTTGTCGCAGATCAACGACACGCCCGTGGTCAACATCGTCGCTGCGAACGCCGCAGGTGTGTCCCACAACCGCTTCACCGAGTTCAATGTCGGCGCTGCCGGGCTGATCCTCAACAACAGCACCGCAGGCGCCCAAACCACCCTGGGCGGCGCCATTGCCGCTAATAGCCTGCTCAACGGGACCTCCGCCAGCGTCATTCTCAATGAAGTCACCGGTAAAACCGCCTCAAGTCTCAATGGCATGATTGAAGTTGCGGGGCCGAGCGCTCGTGTAATCATCGCCAACCCCAATGGCATCACCGCCAGCCGCGCTGGCTTTATCAACGCCAATCGCGTGTCGTTGGTAGCGGGCACGGCGGTATTGGACGCCAACGGCCAAGTAGCTCGATTGCAAACCGACCACGGCCAGATCCGCGTGGAAGGTGCCGGCCTTGATGCGTCCGGTGCCAATGAGGTCGACCTGGTCGCACGCACCCTGCAGATCAATGCGCAGCTGCAAGCCAAAAAGCTCAACGCCGTGGCCTTGAAAGGCGAAGTCGACGCGATGGACCCAACCACTGTTCTCAAGCACCTTGGCGCCGATGGCAAAGCCGATATCGCCATCGACGTGGCCCAATTGGGCAGCATGCACGCCGACTCGATCCGTCTGCTCGGCAAGTCGGCCGGCGTAGGCGTGAACGTTCAAGGCAACGTCAAGGCCCTGACCGGCGACTTGAAGGTCACCGCCGATGGCAAGGTACAGATCGCTTCAACGGGCGTGTTGGACGCCAAGCAGGCGCTGTCGATCGCTGGCGATCTGAACAATCAGGGCGTGCTGCGTAATGGTGGCCCGTTGAGTTTGGTCGGCAACATCAATATCCAGGGACCGATTCACTTCGGCGGCACGGCTGGGTCGGTTAACAATCTCAAGCCTGGCACTATTGTGACGGGCGGAGCCGCCGCCACAGGCGCTCAAAATGGTACGGGTGTGGTGATCAATCGACCGATCGCTTCGCGCCCGTCCTATGTCGTCGCGCCGCCTGTATGGAGCAAGCCGGTGGTGAGCTACCCAGCGTTCAACTGGAGCGCCTATCCGTCGTTCGCCTTTAACACTGCGACAAGCCTGAAACAACCGACCCGCATCCTCCCGCAACCACGCTACTGGTAAACCGCTCCAGCCGGGCGCGGTGGTCCACACCCGCCCGGTCACATCTCAAGCGTTGCTGCCTGGACGATGACGAATGAAGCCTGGGGTTTCGGGCATGGTGCCAATCGCACCGGTCCGTATCATTTGCCAATGGGCAAAGCCCTCTAAACCGCATTCACATCCCGCTTGCAAACATTCACTCGGCAAAAGCCCTGAGCGCTGGGCTGGGAGACACATGTCCGTCGATATCACTAAACACAGCTCAAAAGGCTTGTTGTTTTTTCTCGCGCTGTCACTGACCGCAGCGCTCATGAACAGCAGCGCACCCACGCCGCTGTACCCGTTTTACCAAGAACATCTGCAGATCAACGCTGTGGACCTGACCTTTATATTCGGCGCCTACGGTGCCGGTGTTTTGCTGGCTTTGATCACCCTGGCGCGCATCGCCGGCCATGTCAAAGACCAGCGTTTTTTGCTGCTCCCAGCCATTGCACTGGTGCTTATCGGCGCCTGGTTGTGCGCCGAATGCGATTCGTTGTGGACCCTATGTGCGGCCCGCGCCATCTCGGGGCTTGGTGCGGGAATCATGACCACTGCCGTGAACGTAACGCTGGTACGGTTCGGCCCGCTCGACAACGGCAAGCTGGCGGCGACGCTGGCCACCTTGGCAATGATCCTGGGGTTGGCTTTCGGCCCGGTACTCAGCGGCGTGGCGTTGCAACTGAACCTGTACCCCGCCAGCCTGCCCTTCTGGTCGATCATGGCCCTGGTCGCTGTCGCCGCCCTCGGCATACTGGCGCTCTGGCCGCGTCACACCCTCCAGGCCCAAACCGCCGCTCATACAGTACAAGCGTCGCTACGTGAAGGCCTGCGGGGTATTGGTCGGCCCTTCCACTTGTGCGCATGGTCGGTGTTTTTCAGCTGGTCGTTCACGGCCTGCGTTTTCGTGATTGGCCCTGGCGCTGCCGAACAGCAACTGGGCTTGAATGACCGTGGGATGTTTGGCTACAGCATGGCGGTATACCTGTTGATCGCCGGGGCCAGCCAGCTGTATTGCAAACGCCTGGATGCAGCGCGCGCGTTGCGTTCTGGCCTGCTCGCCCAGTGTGCAGCGTTCCTGCTCCTGCTGACGGCCTTCTCGGCCCATTCGCTGACGCTCGCCGCGTTGGCCCTGGTCATCGGCGGCTATGCCTACGGGGCCATTTTTGTCGGCAGTGCGCGGCTGATCAATCAGCTGGCACCTGCCAACTGCCACGCCAAGTTGGTGGCGTATTTCTATATGACCATCTACCTGTTCAACGCTGTGCCTATTCCGCTTGGGCTACTGGTGGATTCGATGGGGCTTGCCCCGAGCGTGCTCGCCGCCTTGGTCTTTTTTCTGGGGCTCGGTGCCGTGCTGGCGATTCTCGCTGCACGGGTCCGACTCCCTCATGCGCATCAACAACCCGGTTGAGCGCTCGTCACCGTTGAACCCTCAGGGTTCTTAATTTTTTGCCTTACGTCAGTACCGGAATCATGAATAAAAAACTTAAAGTGTGCGTCACGATTGCTGCGGTGCTCGCCATTGGCGGCGCCGTCGGCCTGTACCGGCAGTCCACCTCTGCCCAACCTACCCAAACGTCGGCCGGAACGGCTGCGCCGGCCATCCAGGTGGCCGTCGCCACCGCCACGCAAGCCGATATGCCCAACACTCTGGCGGGTATCGGCGAACTGGAAGCCACCCGCCAAGTCATGGTCACCGCCGAAAGCGGCGGCCTGGTACGTTCCATTGCATTCCAACCCGGCGAGCGGGTGAAAGCCGGGCAAACCCTGGTGCAGCTCAACGATGCGCCGGAACAAGGCGAACTGGCCAGGCTTCAGGCCCAGGCCGCCAACGCCAAGGCCCAGTTACTGCGAACCCAGCGTTTGCTGCCTCAGCAGGCGGCGACGCAAGAGGAACTGGATCAAGTGCAGTCCGCCTACTCCCAGGCCCAGGCCGATATCGTGCGGATCAAGGCGCTGATCGATCAAAAACGCATCAAGGCGCCCTTCACCGGCGTGCTGGGTGTGCGCAAGGTCAACCTGGGCCAGTTCGTGCAGGCCGGCGATGCCATGGTGTCGCTGACCGACGCACAGACGCTGTACGCCAACATCACCCTGCCCGAACGTGCCCTGGCACAGCTCAAAACGGGCCAGGAGATGAGCGTCAGCGTAGACGCGTACCCGCAGCGCTTGTTCAAGGGCCACGTCAGTACCCTCGAACCGCGTATCGACCCTGGCACCCGCACGGTGCTGGTCCAGGCCACGGTTCCGAATCCGGACAACCTGTTGTCACCCGGCATGTACGCCAATGGCGAAGTCCATCTGCCAGCCAAAAAAGACGTGATCAGCGTGCCTGAAACAGCCGTGAGCTACAGCGCCTACGGTGACTTTGTCTACGTGGTCGAGGGCGCTGATACGCAGCTGACCAACACCGTACGCCAGGTCTACGTGAAGACCGGCGAGCGCTCGGACGGCCGGGTCGTGCTGCTTGACGGCGTAAAGGCCGGTGATCGCGTGGTCACCTCCGGGCAGTTGCGCTTGAGCAGCGGCGCCCTGGTACGCATCGCGCTCAAGGACACCGTCGGGCTCGATCAGGCCGCAAGCCGCTGATACACCAAGGATCTGAAAAATGAAATTCACCGACTTGTTCGTGCGGCGCCCGGTGTTGGCGCTGGTGGTCAGCACCCTGATTTTATTGATGGGGCTGCTGGCCATAAACAACCTGCCGATTCGTCAGTACCCGCTGACGGAAAGCTCCACGCTGACGATCACCACCCAGTACCCCGGTGCTTCGCCGCAACTGATGCAGGGTTTCGTCACCCAGGCCATCGCGCAATCGGTCGCCACCGTGGAAGACGTCGATTACATGAGTTCGACGTCGACCCAGGGCAAAAGCGTGATCACTGTGCGCATGAAGCTCAACGCCGACTCCAACAAGGCCATGACCCAGGTGATGGCCAAGGTCAACGAGGTCAAATACCGCTTGCCGGAGCAGGCTTACGACCCGGTGATTGTGAAATCCTCCGGTGAAGCCACAGCCGTGGCCTATGTGGGTTTTTCCAGCCCGACCCTGTCCACTGCTGCACTCTCGGACTACTTGCAGCGCGTGGTGCAACCGCAACTGTCTTCCATCGAAGGGGTCGGCAGCATTGACCTCAACGGCGGGCAGAAAATGGCCATGCGTATCTGGCTGGATGCCAATCGCATGGCCGCCCACGGGATTTCCGGCAGCGATGTGGCCCAGGCCCTGTTGAATAACAACGTGCAGGCTGCGCCCGGCCAGGCCAAGGGTTTGTATGTGGTGTCGGACATTCAGATCAACACCGACCTGGTCGATGTCGCCGAGTTTCGCCAGTTGGTGGTCAAGTCCAGCGCTGCCGGTGTGGTGCACCTGAACGATATCGCCACGGTGGAACTGGGCGCGGCGTCCACCGACACCAGCGCCACCATGGACGGTGTGCAAGCGGTGTTTTTCGGTTTGAATGCCGCACCCAATGCCAACCCTCTGGTGATCGTCAAGAAACTCAACGAACTGCTGCCGGGCATCCGCGCCAACCTGCCGCCGGACGTGAAAGTCGCTGTGCCGTTTGAGCTGGCACGTTTTATCAGCGCATCGATTGATGAAGTACTCGGTACGCTGGGCGAAGCCATCGCCATCGTGGTACTGGTGATTTTCTTGAGCCTCGGCTCGGCGCGGGCGGTGATCATTCCGGTGGTCACCATTCCCCTCTCGATGCTGGGTGCAGCCGCGTTCATGTCGATGTTCGGGTTCAGTATTAACTTGCTGACCTTGCTGGCGATGGTGTTGGCCATCGGCCTGGTGGTGGATGACGCGATCATTGTGGTGGAGAACGTTCATCGTCATATCGAAGAAGGCAAGTCTCCCACTTATGCAGCCCTGCTGGGCGCACGTGAGGTGGCAGCGCCGGTGATTGCGATGACCCTGACACTGGCGGCGGTGTATGCCCCCATCGGCCTCATGGGCGGGCTGACCGGCTCGCTGTTCAAGGAGTTCGCCTTCACCTTGGCCGGCTCGGTGGTGGTCTCGGGCATTATCGCGCTGACGCTGTCGCCGGTCATGAGCTCACTGCTGCTCAATAGCCAGATGAACGAAGGCTGGATGGCGCGCAAGGCCGAGAGCTTCTTCCATCGCCTCGGCAGCGCTTACGGCCGCGTGCTGGACCTGTCGCTGCATCACCGTTGGGTCACGTTCACAATTGCGGTCATTGTGTTGATCAGTGTGCCGTGGCTGTACAGCCGTGCCCAAACCGAACTGGCGCCCACCGAAGACCAGTCCACCGTGCTGACCGCAATCAAGTCACCACAGAACGCCAACATTGATTACGTCGAGAAGTTCGGCAAGCAATGGAACGACGTCATGGTGACCTTGCCGGAGCAGAGCAACCTGTGGCTGATCAACGGCAGCAACGGCGTATCCAACAGCATCGGCGGGGTCAACTTCGTCGACTGGGAAAAACGCGAGCGCAACGCCGACCAGATCCAGGGCGATATGCAAAGTCGCGCCAACACCATCGAGGGCAGCAACGTCTTTGCCTTCCAGTTGCCTTCACTGCCGGGCTCTACCGGTGGCCTGCCGGTACAGATGGTGATCAAGAGCGCCGGTGACTACAGCGTGGTCTATGAGGCGATGGAAGCACTCAAGCACGCTGCACGTGAAAGCGGCTTGTTCATGGTGGTCGACAGTGACCTGGACTACAACAACTCGGTGATCAAGATCAAAGTCGACCGTACCAAGGCCAATAGCCTGGGCGTGACCATGAAGGATCTGGGCGACACCCTGGCGGTGCTGGTGGGCGAAAACTACGTCAACCGCTTTGCCATGGACGGTCGCTCCTATGATGTGATCCCGCAAAGCCTGCGTGGTGAACGGCTGACGCCAGAAGCACTGTCGCGCTTTTATGTGACCAGCGCCACGGGTGGGCAAGTACCGCTGTCCAACCTGGTCAGCGTCTCCACCGGGGTCGAGCCCAATCAACTGACCCAGTTCGACCAGCTCAACTCGGCGATCTTCCAGGCGATTCCTGCCCCAGGCGTGGCCATGGGCGACGCGGTGAAGTTCCTCGAGGCGCGAGCCAAACTGCTGCCGCCGGGTTTCACCTACGACTGGCTTTCGGATGCTCGCCAATACCATCAGGAAAGCGGCGCGCTGGTCATGGCGTTCCTGTTCGCAATCATTGTGATCTACCTGGTACTCGCTGCGCAGTATGAAAGCCTGCGTGACCCGTTGATCATTCTGATCAGCGTGCCGATGTCGATCTGCGGCGCCTTAATACCGCTGGCCCTGGGCATGGCGACCATCAATATCTACACGCAGATCGGCCTGGTGACCCTGATCGGACTGATCAGCAAGCACGGCATCCTGATGGTGGAGTTCGCCAATGAGATGCAGGTCAAGCAGGGCCTGGATCGTCGCGAGGCGATTCTGCACTCGGCGAAGATGCGCTTGCGGCCGATCCTGATGACCACGGCGGCGATGGTGGCGGGCTTGATTCCCCTACTGTTCGCCTCCGGTGCTGGCGCCCACAGCCGTTATGACCTTGGCCTGGTGATCGTGGTGGGCATGTTGGTGGGTACGCTGTTCACTTTGCTGGTTTTGCCGACCATGTATTCGTTCATTGCCGTCGACCATCGTATGGCGGCCACCACACCCCGCGCCCGTGCGCTGGCCGCTGCCGATGCAGCCGACGCCGCCACGGCTCAGTCGGTGTAAGGAGACACACATGCACCCCTTTAATACCTTCGTGATTCGTCCGCTCGCGCTGCTGGTCTGCTCGGCCTGGATGACGGGCTGTACCGTTGGCCCGGACTACCGGGCCAGTAGCGAGCCCGCAGTAGAGCTGACTCAAAGCCCCGATACCGCCCTGTATAGCAGCACCCGCGTGCAACAGGATTGGTGGCGACAATTCCAGGACCCACAACTGGATGCGCTGATCGATCAAGCGCTGTCGCGAAACCATGACCTGCGCATTGCACAAGCCCGGTTGCTGGAGGCACGTGCGGTGCTGGATCAGCGTCAGTTGGACCAATTGCCAACGGTGACCGCCAGCGGGGCTTATTCCCGTAGCCTGTCCCAGGCCAACCCCGGCCCGAGCAGTGAGCGCAACCTGGCCAAGACCTATCAGGCCGGCCTGGATGCGCAGTGGGAGCTGGACCTGTTCGGACGGCTGCAGCGCCTGTCGCAGGCGTCTTCGGCACGCGCCGAGGCCGTCGCGGCGGACCTGGCACAAACCCGCATCGTAGTGACCGCCGACGTGGCGCGTCACTACTTCGAACTGCGCGGCGCGCAACGGCAATTAGCGGTGGCCCAGGCCAACCTGAGTAATCAGGAAACAACCGTGGCGCTGGTACAGGGCCGCGTGGATGCCGGGCGCGGCACCGTCGACGAACTGGCCAGCGCCCTGGCCGAGCGCGCACGGGTGCAAGCCACACTGCCGAGTCTGGAAACCCGTCAGGCGCTCAGCCGTTATCGACTCGCCGTACTGACGGGCTTGCGGCCCAAGGATCTGCAAGCGCTGACCGACCTGAAACCCTTGCCGGCGCTGGTCACGCGCTTGCCGATTGGCCTGATCAGCGACTTGCTGCGCCAACGCCCCGATGTCGCCAGCGCCGAACGCGATTTGGCGGCCTCGAATGCGGACATTGGTGCAGTGACGGCCGAGCTTTACCCACGGATCGACCTGGGCGGTTTTCTCGGCTTTGTGGCCTTGCGCGGTGGGGATTTTGGCGACAGCGGCAGCCGCGCGTTCAGCGTAATGCCCTCGGTCAGTTGGCCAGCTCTGCACCTGGCCAGTGTCAAGGCAAGGCAGCGCGAGGCGCAGGCGCGTGAAGTGGGTGCCCAAGCGCGTTATGAGCAAGTGGTGCTGAATGCGATTGAGGAAACCGAGAGCGCGCTGACGACCTATAGCCTGTCGCAGCAACGGGTTCGTAGCCTGGCTGAGGCAGCTGCGCAAAGTGAGCGTGCAGCTCGACTGGCACATGCGCGTTATGAAGCTGGTAGCGCGGCGTATCTGGTAGAGCTGGATGCTCAGCGTACGCAACTGAATGCACAGGATGCGCTGACGCAGGCAGAGACCGCGTCGTATCTCAACGTGGTGCAGCTTTATAAAGCGCTGGGTGGCGGCTGGCGTGCACCTCAATCAAGCGTATCGAACTGAGAGAATCTGCTGCCATCCATCCTGGTTGGCAGCACTCATCCGGTAATTATTTGCGTTAGGGAAAAAACCGATAAACAAGCATTCAGAATGGGTCACCTACAGACTTTTAACATGAAATGCCGTAAAGCTAATTATAGATAATATTAACCACTATACCAGCAGCAAACTTCCCGAGCGCTGCTGCAGGCGAGATCCATTTCAACCGAGCCTCATAAGCCTTAGAGCTTGACAAAGCAGTTTCTTTTGGTGAAAAGACAAACCGCCGACCATAATTTATTAGCTTATTCGCCGAAACGTCAAAAATACCTATCCCAACCGACTTATTGTTAATTGGCACCAACACATTCAAATCCTGCACGATGCCCGAAATAGCATTTATCGAAAAATCCACACCATAAGCAGAGCTGCACGCGCGCTTTTCAGTAATAGTGAATGCAACGCTTTTAACTACTTCTCCCTGCTTTGAGTTATTAAGATACGCTTTTCCGAAGTCAATATCCTTAGGACTGATTGATAGCCTTGACTCACAAGGCTCGTATTTTAGCCCGCCAATTCCACTCAGTGTTGGCGCCACTGTCTTAGGGGCGCCCACGCCACCAGCACCGTCAAATTGAAATGCAACCATATTATTTGTCGTGGATAGGTTTCCTGTTTTCAGCGCTGCTGATGGCGTTTTTTTATATAGAAATACCGAATAACTCAGGACCGTAGGATTACCTTGACGACATCCCGAACTACTTATGCACCTAGGCACCATTATGGGTGTTTGGATTTTCTTGGTTTCTGGATACGTGTAAGATTGCCCCATAAACTCGATGCCCAAGCCAATCTCCGCCCCCAGATCGACCGCCTTGGGATTCAAATAAATGTATATATACTCAGCCTCGTTGCGGTTGTCTGCCCAACATTCCAGGCTGATGGTTGTCGGGCTCACCGACCTCCAAACAAAATTGTTTTTTGGCATGATACTAGGAATTGGAGCAGGGTTAATAATAGCCATATGTGTAGAGTCCCCCGTTCCCTCGCATGTCACAGCACTGCATTCCGCACTGCAAACTGCGGCTAACACCACAAGCGCTGCATAGGCGATTCGCTTTTGCAAAACTTTATCTTGTTGATGGCACGACTGAAAACTCAAACTCCTCAAAACACTAACTCCTATTTGGGAACTTTAAAAACAGCCATAACCCTAACATACTCAACCACCTATTCACCCAGCAGTCGCCCCCCCCCCCCGGAGACAAAGCCATTTTTCTATTCGATTTATCCTACACCGAGCCGTATGACGCGTGTCATTCTATTTTTAATGTCATTAACACTGTCAACCGAAATACTAGCGAACGGAGCGTACGCACCTGCAAACTCCATTATTCATCCTATAAGGCATCTCGGAAACCCTACACCTAGAACCGAATCCTCCGACAAAGCTAGGCTTTAAACCGTAGGATACTAACCGAACTCTTGTCGGGATTGACTCATAATTAAAAAATATGTTTTTTATTATTAATTTTGCTATCCAATATAGTTTTAGCAGACGGATTTTATACCCCCTCAACGTCTATCATTAAACTACCCAAAACACTCATTGTGTCAGGCAATATCCCGACAGGGCAAACCCTATGGAAATCGATACCCGTCACCACTTCTGCCATATTGAACCAATCCAGCTGGAGCCGTTCTGAGATTTATGCAACGATGAACAGCAGCGTTCTATCCTCTTACGGACAAGACGTTTATTAAACCAATATTCCTGGCATTGGCATTAAGTGGCGGGGCACATGGAAGGGCCCATCAATTCCATCTGGTTATACCGAGCCAATAAGAGGAGGAAATATTATCGAACCCGCCCGTGACATTAAGGGATTTACAGATACTCAAACCATTTGGGTGAAACTTATAAAAACGGGCCCAATCAAGCAAGGGACGTTATCGATCACATCAAATGTCGAAGTCGTGTACTACTGTCCTTGCGACAAAAAATGGGCAGTATCTGTTGTTGGTACCAGTTCAGTAGCAGCTGCACCGAAGTGCTCGCTATCTGCCCCGTATCAACGGTACCTCTAAGTAAATCTCTACAACTGCTTTCAATGGAGTAGGCGGACGCTCCAGCCCAGTAGTGTTTTCCATTAATCTGTCTTGCTCATGAGGGGATCCAGGAATCAGTATTGCCTCGTACGTCACGCTCACAGATACCTCAAACCTCAATAATATTTCTGACATATTATCATTGCCCCATGAATCAAGTGCATCAGGGCCCGGCATTCAGATAAGCAAAGATGGAGGTATAGTCAAGTATGGCCCCGACTCCACCGCGATAGGAACTATCACCAGTGGAAAGCTGGCGACATACAAACTGGGGCGTCTGTATTTAGAATTCTACTTCGTGCCAGCTATATACAAACCAAGCCAAAAGCCACTACTGGGACAGCCATCGGCCGGGCCAATTTCACACTCAGCTATCACTGAGCCAGGTAGACGACCGTCATGACTGATCCTCCATTTTATCCGTTATGGCAGTGGCGCGCTTATAAACCAGAATTGCTACTTCGACTCGCCCGACGAACACCTCGACATCTTCATGGGTGCGGGCCAACCCATTCCGCGCAACTAATGCCTCCAACTCACGGCACACCAGAATCAGTGTTTTAGCTTTGCCGACAGCCAATGCACCTCGAATCCGATGCAATAACTGGACAGCCTGATGACTGCCCTGATCAGGATCCAGCGCTTTAAGCTCACTTAAATCTCGCGTGATAGTTTCAATGAACAGTTCGAGCATGCGTTCAGGCACGTTTATCCCGCCCGCATCGCTTGCCTGTGCCGCGATCTCGCAGACTCGGTATACCGTAGGATCAAGCACACTGCGCAAACACAGATAAAGCCCCTGGATATTCATCGGTTTGGACAACCAGTTGTTCATGCCCACGCGGATGCAATGCTCGCCCTCTTCACGCAGCGCATTGGCGGTGACGCCGATAATCGGCATATCCACATCGCGCTGGCGCAACGTATCGGCAAGTTCATAGCCGTCCATGAGCGGCATGTTCACATCCGTCAACAATACGTCGTAGGTCTTGAGTTCCAACTGCCGCAACGCCTGGACACCATCGGGCACAACATCTACCGCACAGCCGATGCGCTCCAGTTGCTCCTTCATCAGCACCTGGTTGACCGGGTTGTCTTCCGCAACCAGCACTTTCAGACCGAGCTGCAGGTGCGTCACCGGAGTCTGCTCCAACGCAACCTCCGGTTCACCGCTGATCGCCATCGCCAATGCACGGCACATGGACCCGACACTGTTCTGGTTGACCATCAGGTCCTGGCCGATGAACTGCGGCGTGCTACTGAAATCATGCTGAGCAAAGACGTTGGTCGCGCCTGAGCGTCCCACCTCGACCTCTTGCGGCATTACCGTCAAGATGGCATCAGGTACTGCGCCCGCGTCATCGCCCATTACGGTAGTGTGTGCACCGTGCCACTCCAGCCAGGCGCACAGGTTATCGGTCAAGGTTGCATAGGGCGTACGAACATCGATGCACTTGCCTGATAACTGGGGCAATAAAGATCGGGGGGCCTCTAGCGTTTCAAGGCTCAACTCAAATATGAATGTACTGCCCTCACCCGGCGCACTGTCCACGGTCAACGCACCTCCCATCATCTGGCTGAGGTGGGCGCAGATAGGCAGCCCAAGCCCGGTGCCTGCGACGGTGTGATGTTTGCTGTCGGCCTGGTAAAAACGCTCGAACAGTTGCGCCTGCACCACTTCGCACATCCCTGGGCCGCTATCGACCACGCGCCATTGCAGGCTCACCTCGCCTGCGCAGACTCCGATAGGCGACAGGAAGACTGCGACATGCCCGCTCTGGGTGAACTTGATCGCATTATTGAGCAGGTTGCCGACGATCTGCTGAATACGCAGGCGGTCGCCCTGCACCAGGTTCGGCACGCGAGGGTCAACACAGCAGTAAAGCGCCAGCCCTTTATTCGCAGCCATCGCCGAGAACCCGCGTACAGTTTCTTCGAGCATTTCCAGTGGCTGGAACGCGACGGACTCCAGAACCAACTGGCCCGCCTCTATCTTGGACAGGTCCAGCACATCGCTGATCAAGTGCATCAATACCGCGGACGAACTATCAATGGTGCGCAGGTAGCCACGTTGGCGTTCATCCAGAGAGGTCATGCCCAACAGCTCCAGCGTGCCCAGCACACCGTACAACGGCGTGCGTAGCTCGTGGCTCAGGGTGGCGACGAAGTTGCTTTTCTGTTCATTAGCCGCATCCGCCGCCTGGCGGGCGAGGAGCAACGATGCAGATGCTTCGCGGTGGGAAGAAATATCAGTGAAGGTACACAGCAACACGCTATCGCCCAGATATTCGGTGGGTGTATAGCGCACGTGCAAGACCCGCTGATTGACCAGCAGGCAGCCTTCACCGGTAAGGGGTTTATTTTGCTCAAACAGCGGCCATAGCGCCATCATTTGTGCAAACTCGGTCGGCTCGCCCAACCATTGCGTATACAAACTGTTCTGCGTCACCAGTTCGATCTGCGGCCCCTTGACCACACACAACGCCAGCGGCACCGTTTGCAACAAAGACAGGTTGAAGTCATGGTTGACCAATAACTCCCGAAAGTCATTACTCGCCGGCACCACGATGCGCCGTCGATACCATCGGATGACCGACCAGCCACTGATGACGCATAAACCCAACAAGCCGACCAGCCCAAGCAACTGCCAACGTGCATCCAGGATCAGTTGTTTATAGGGGATACGATACAGGGCCTGCCAGGCGCCCATATCCCCGGCACTGCGCTTGATCAGCAGCCCTGAAGTAGTGAAATGGAAGCCGCTTTCATATTGGTAGATCTGTGGCGACTTGCCGCCCACTACACGCGTGCCGTCCGGCGCGACGATGTCGACATTGCTGTACAGCGGCAGATCAAAAAACTGCTTTTCTATCCTTACCCCGGGCGTGTCAAATTCGTCCCAATACAGCAAGGTAGCGGCCACCAATTCCCTGGGGGGGCCCTTTCGTTCCCACTGGTCCTCTTCAATGCGACCGGAGACGTAGCCCAGTATTTGTTGAATGTCCTCACCGCCCAAAAAGAAATGACTGGGCCGCCAGCGCACCAGCAAGTCACTGCTCAAGGGCGGCAGCTGACGCGCAGATTGCTTGACCTCGTTCAAGACTTGGGAAAAATTGCGCTGGCCTGGATGAGGCTGGGGGCTGATCGCAGGAATCGCGATGTCGAAATCGCTCGACAGATCAAACACGAACATTTGCGGCGACGCGAAGGTTGAACCGCTCCAGAAGTCGCCATACACATTTGCCAGCGCACCCCCCAATTGCAACTGTTGGCTCAATACACCGTCATGCGCGTCGGCGGCCTTGATAGGCAATGCCGCCGAAAACGTTGTGGCGACCTGGGACGCCTGGCCTTCATAAATGCGCATGTTGCCCTGCGTCGTATGCTTGACCACATAGGCTTCAGGGTTAAATACCGGTTTGTATTCCAATTGGCAGCTGGCCTTAATGGCCCGCAACAGAAATATTTCATGGTCGTAAGCACGACCCACGAAACGCATAAAATGATAATCGACTTTAAGCACTTCCCCGCGAATGACCTTGTAGGTCACCCAATAGCCGGCCACGGCGAAGAACACTAGCAACAAAAAAGACACCAACAGGCCGAAACCCAGGCGCAGCGAGACTTTTTCAAGTTTACCGACGCTCGATTGCCTATAGCGCATACGCGGTGCCATTTGCAGCGTTCATGAGGGTGCTTTGAGCCTTTGAAAGTTCATGTGCGGTTACCGGACAACCGTCCGCTCGGGTGAGTCTATAGGCTTTTCATTAGTTGGTAAGATTAGTCCTACGCACACGCTCGAAAGAGCTGACGTTTATGGTTACGCATATCCCGCAAAATTGACTCATGGTCATCCCTTGCAGGGCATTACATGAAAACCTCAGCCTCACTCAGCCTAAGTCAGATTCCAGCCGCCCCCAAGGTTCAAGAGCCCGACGCCCAGGAGCTGCGCCAAGGGTTGGCGGATCACGCGTTTGTGGGTTTTTACCAACCTCAGCTTTCGTTGAAAACGGGTACGATTAGCGGCTTGGAAGTTCTCGCCCGCTGGCGGCACCCTCACAACGGCCTGTTGACGCCCGGTTATTTTCTACAGGCCCTGGAACGCCATGACCTGATGGATGAGCTGTTCCTGCGCCTCTTCGAGCAAGGGCTGATCCTGCGCCAGAAACTGGCCAGTCTGAACCTGCCATTGACGATGTCATTCAACCTTCAACCGTCTCAACTCAGCAACCCCATACTGAGCCAGGCGATTAAAGTGCTGCTGCGTGCACATGAGTGCCCTGCCCGAAGCATCATCTTCGAGATCACCGAAACCGGCACGCTCAATCCGTGCAGTGTCGCCATGAACAACCTCTTGCAACTCAAGCTGCTGGGCTGCGGTTTGTCCATGGATGACTTTGGCACCGGTTTCTCGTCACTGGAGCGCTTGTGTGATGTGCCTTTCACCGAGCTCAAACTCGACGCCGGTTTCGTACACAAACTCGACACGCACTCGGCCTGCACCGCCATTGTCGCCCATACCGTCAGCCTGGCAGCCAGCCTGGGTGTGTCGCTGGTGATCGAGGGTGTCGAGACCCCGGCCCAGCTCAAGCGGCTCAAAACCCTGGGCGTATCCATTGTGCAGGGATATGCCATCGCCCCGCCGATGGCGGATACCGCGCTGCTGCCGTACATCCTTGAATACATTGCGGGCTCACAGGTGGTACTGACGTCAGTCTGAACGCCCATTCACATCGCTCTAACTTCCCACCCCATCCGCCACGTCCGTGGTCGACCTTGAGCCGGCCAGCGCGGCGTACTTGGCATTTTGCAGTCAGGTATACGTTTTCATGTCCACGCTCAAAGCCTTCGTGGCTTTCTTCACCGTACTGCTGCCGGCTGTATCGTACGGCGGTGCCGCAACGATACCCATGCCGCAACAGCCCCTTCACTTGCTTAGCCAAGTGAGTCAGGAACCACAAAAGCTGCAATTACCGGAAGCAGACTGGGCCTGGTTGCGCCAACGGCGTGCCCTGACCCTGGGCGTGGTCGCACCGTTCACCCTGCCCTTCGACATGGTCTACGGCAACGGTGATTACGAGGGCATCAGCGCTGACGTGGCGACAATGCTCAAGCAGCAACTGGGCCTGGATATCAAAGTCGTCGGGTTTGCTGACCGAGGGCAAGCGATGGCCGCCTTGCGAGCCGGCGAAATCGACTTGATCAGCCGGTCCAGCGACTATGATCGCGACTCTTCTGACACGGTGGTGACGCTGCCGTACAGCGTCAATGCCCCCGTACTCTATCAACGCCAGGACAGCGACATTGCGGTTCCCTCAGATCTCAATGGACTAACCGTAGCAGTCTCCAAGGACTACCTGCCATACGCGCTACTGACCGACCGCTATCCTCATGCACAGTTTTTTACCTACGGCACCACCGCGCAAGCCCTGGCCGCCGTCGCGTTCCAGAACGTCGACGTGTTTCTGGGCGACTCGGTAACCACCCACTATCTGGTCAACCATAGCTTTTTCAGCTATCTCAAATTTATCCAGTTTGTGAAAATCGACTCAGGTGGCTATGGGTTTCTACTCAAGCAGGAAGATCAACGCCTGCTACGCATTCTCAATGCTTCACTGACCACCTTTGGCCAACTGCGCATGAGCTACCTGATCAAGCGCTGGACCGGTGGCGGCACGGTGATGCCGGACGATAATGTACACCTCACCGCCCAGGAAAAACGCTGGCTGGCCCAGCACCCAGTGGCGCGCTTCATGATCAACGATGACATGGCACCCTCGGCATTTTTTGACGCCAAGGGCCGCTTCAACGGTGTGATATCCGATTTATTCGAGATCATCACCCAACGCACCGGGCTCAAGTTCGAGATTCAACGCGCCTCCAGCTTTGAAGGCATTCAGGACGCTTTACGCGACGGCGATACTGATTTAGCCGTGTTGACGGCCAGCCCGGAGCGCTTGAACCATTTCCGTTTCAGCCATCCATTCGCAACCAGCTCGTTTGCGCTGGTCGCGTCGACGGCTGAATCGGGCCGAGAACGTTCGAGTCTCAATGCTTTGGCCGGCAAGCGCCTGGCCATTGTCCAGGGGCATGTGCTGATCGACAGCATTCGCAAAGGCTTTCCTACGGTGCAACTGATCACCCCGACAAACAACCTGGAGGCCATGCGCATGGTGGTCAATGGCGAAGCCGACGCAGTGTTGATGACCTTGTCCATGGCTCGCTACTACACCGCACGCCTCTATGAAAAAGACCTGCGCGTGGCCGGTGTCGTCGAAGGCCAAGCGGCCACCGCCAACTTCGCCATGCGCCGTGGCGAAACCGAGCTGCAGTCGATCATGGATAAAGCCCTGCTGAGCATCCCACCTGACGAGCTTAATGCGATCACCATTCGCTGGCGCGCCAATGCGGCCATGAGTGGCCAGAGCTGGCGTGACTACAAACTGGTAATCCTGCAGATCATTTGCTGCGCATTGCTGATGCTGCTGGTTTCGATCATTCGAATCGTGCAATTACGCCGTCAGATACGGCGCCGAGTCACCGCTGAAAAAGCCCTGAATGATCAGTTGGAGTTTCTGCAAACCTTGAACCATGCCATGCCCGTGCCGGTATATGTACGCGACCGCGAAGGACGCCTGCTGTCATGCAGCCGCAGCTATGAACACGTCATGAAACTCTGCCAATCCCAGCTGCTGGGTAAAACCGCGTTGCAAACGAACCACGGTGATATCGAACTGGCGCCCTCGCTTCACCAGAGTTATCTGCAAGCGATGGAGGATGGCAACGCCATCGAACAGCAACTGCAGATCACCATCGAGGGACAATCCCACTTCATTGAGCATTGGATTCAGCCGTTTCGTGATTCTAATGGCACGATCGCCGGGGTGATCTGCGGCTGGCAGGACATCTCGCAACATCATCAACTGATTGAGCAACTGCAGCAGGCCAAAACCCAGGCTGACGAGGCCAGCCGCGCCAAAACCCAATTTCTTGCGACCATGAGCCACGAAATCCGCACGCCCATGAGCGCGGTGATTGGCACATTAGAGTTGGCGCTCAAACGCGCTGATCACGGCGTACTGGATCGAGTGAACATCGACGTGGCCTACACGGCCGCCAAGAACCTGCTGGAGCTGTTGGGCAATACGCTGGATATCGTACGCATTGAATCCGGGCACTTGAGCTTCTCACCACGCCGGGCCAACCTCAAGAATCTGGTGGAGATGGTGGCGCGGGTATTCGAAGGGCTGGCGAGAAAGAAGAAACTGGACCTGATTCTGGAAATCGACGCCGGTACCACCCTGGACGTCTCTATCGACCCTCTGCGCTTCAAGCAAGTACTGTCGAATTTGGTGAGCAATGCGATCAAGTTCACTGAGCGCGGCCGTATCGTCATCCGCTTGGTATGCCGCGTGTTGAACGGGCAGACACTCAACATGCATCTGCAAGTTCAGGATACCGGCATAGGCATCAGTGAGGCAGACCGGCAGACGCTGTTTCGCCCCTTTGCGCAAGTGACTCAGTCGGACCTCTCGGTCCATGGCGGGAGCGGCCTCGGGTTGGTTGTGTCGCGGTCGCTGTGCGAGATGATGGGTGGCCGCCTGGAACTTACCAGCACGCCGGGGCAAGGCACTACGGTCAATGTAACGCTCAAGCTCAAGCTTCTGGAACCGCTGCCTGAAGAAGAACTGCCATTGCCCGCGTCCTCCGAGGCTACTCCGAGCTGGGCCATGCGAGTGCTGATCGCAGACGACAACACCTTGAACCGTCAAATGCTGCGCGCGCAGCTGGAGTACCTGGGCTGCAAGGTGATTGAAGCCAGTAATGGACTGGAGGCGTTGGAGGCCTGGCGTGCCTTTCCGGTTGACTGGCTTATCACGGATTACCACATGCCGGTCATGGACGGAGTAGAACTGACACTGGCGATCCGCAAGGAAGAACAGCAACGCAACGCCAGTGCATTGACGATTCTGGGGCTGACAGCCGACGCCCAGCAGGAAGAAATGGACCGCTGTCTTAATGCTGGCATGGGCGACTGTCTGATCAAACCCATCAGCCTGGCCATCCTCGAACAGCGCCTGGCATCACTGGAGCCAGCGGATAAGCCAGCCTATAAAGGCGCCAAACCGACGCTGCATGGGCCTGAATTCGACATGAATCTGCTCCAGCCGATTACCGGTGGCAACCCGGCAATCATTCAACAACTGCAAGCTGAATTGATGCGCAGCAATCAACAGGATATCGAACAGTTGCGTGACTTCAGTGAGACACGGGACCTCGCCGGCATTGCCGAGCTGGCTCACCGTTTGAGGGGTAGCGCGGCATTGATGCGCAATGATTATTTGCTTGGGTTGTGCAAGGAACTGGAGCATGGCTGCCGAACCGGCGCCGAGGACGTACCGGCGCAGGTCAGGCAGGTGAAGAAGGAGTTACGGCGCATTCAAAATATGCTCGAACCCTAGGCTGTGAACGACTACGCCAAGCCATTGCGCTTGGCCAACTCACCCAGGGCAATCAGGTTTTCTACACTCAGCTTGCGTTGCAGGCGGATTTTGTATGTGCTCACCGTCTTGTGGTTGATCATCAACTCATCGGCAATGGCCTGGTTGCCCATACCCCGCGCCAGCAGTTTCAACACGGTGATCTCACGATCGGACAGTTGCGCAATCAGCTGGCTTTCCTCGCTGGCGGCCTGGGTATTGTCGCGTAACTGGTGGATGGTATTGGCCGGGAAATAGCTGTAACCCGACAGCACTGCCTTCACCGCGCCTATCAGTTCGTCCAGATTGTCATCTTTGCAGACAAAACCTGCCGCACCGGCTTGTAAGGAGCGCATGGCGAAGTTGCGAGTGTCGCCAGAGGTGAGGATCAACACACGGGTGGAAATGCCGATAGCCTTCAAGTGCGCGATGACGGAGAGGCCATCCATTTTCGGAATACTCAGGTCAAGAACGATCAGATCTGGAAGCAATTTTCGGATAATTTCCACCGCGTCCACGCCGTTGTCGACTTCGGCGACAATCGAGTGGCCTTCTTGCTCGAGCATCACGCGCACAGCCATGCGCATCAGGGGGTGGTCGTCGACGATGACTATGTTGCCCATGGTCTGGTTATTCCTGAGGTAATATATTCATAGATAATGCCTTGCATGCAGAGCAAAACAAAGGATTATACGCACAAACGCAAAGAAAGCCTGCTGGCTAAACTTGAACTATTTAGGGAATAAAATAAAGCGTACCCAAGAACAAGCATTATTTGTAGGACAACGTAACTGTCACACCTGCCCTCACTGAACCAGGGCGCGCGATGGTCGAGGTTCGTATATAGCGAACGCTCATGGATTTGCTTATCATGCCGCCGCCATTTGGCATACTCCCGAGCAGGCGTTTCGACGTAGAACCGAAGTTAACTGGTGTCATGCCATCGACCACCTGTAATGAGACACCCGAGGCCTTTTTCGCCGCATCAGCTAATGTGAGCGTCGAGGACTGGTTGGCTGAATCGTTAACATCGCTCATCGAATAGCTGACCTGATAAGCTGGTGTACTACCGGCACAGGTTAACCCTAGTTGAAAGCTGGCAGCCTCGTTGCTATCCCCTGGCATAGGAATTGCCGAGAGATTTACTGATTTCAGCTTTAACTCAGCAGGAATTGCCAGTGTGCATGAAGGACCATTCACAATAAATGAGAAGGCCGAAAGATTCATGCCTGATTCGGCAACGAACCCCACAGAGGTAATCTTACCTTTGACTAACCCAGCGCTATTAATTGTGTACACACCAGGCGTCATCGATTTTGACGGAGAATAGAACTTGATTCTCACAGTAGCAGGAAGCTTGAATTCGGTAATCACGGGGGGGTATATAGCGTGGGAGTATGATGTACCAAACGGGCGAAGAACTCCGTCAGGCCCTGCCACACCGCCAAAATAAAAAACATCACGCTCGCTCGTCGTGTATAGCTTGTAAGAAACGCCCTCGAACAACTGCGTCTTGCCGGAATCGTTGCCCGCCGGCGTTATCTCATTTCTCAAGAGATAAGAACCGCTCATACCATTGCAGCTAACTTGAAGCTCTGCAGTGTGCCATGATTTCGACAACATGCCTCCCGTGTTATTGGCTATAGGTGGGATCCATGGAGCGAGGCTAAACCCCGACTCTTGCACACACCCAGCCGCCACTACGAATGGAGCATATGCGGCCAGCAATACAATAATAGCTTTGAGAAATTTCATTTATTTACTCCCAACATAATGAATCGTCGACTTTCGCGCTACCTCCTTCACTAAGAATTGCTTAAACTATAAATATCACTTACAAAAAGCGTCTCAACTAAACCCTGCATGAACAGACCGAACTACAATCTAACGCCTTATGAATAAAGTAGACACTCCTAAATTTGCCGAGTGCCTAGTCGTCATTTGGCGCATTATCAATACGTATTGATACCTACCTCCCTATATCCAATACCAAAAGAATATTGATATCCTATCCCCTATATCTTCCATATAATAATACCAGCTTATCTCTCCGATCTACAAACACACACCGCTGTACTGCTCGTACATCAACTCTTTATTAACCGGCGGCAGATCATATTTAACTTCACACGCCAGACTACCCCATTTGACTTTGAATGTGCCCACATCTTTCAAACCAAAAACAAGTAGTTTCGAAGCGTTATCCACCAACCCAAGAACCTTCCCTTCATCGTCATATGCCTGCGCGCCAAATGGTAAATGCGCACCTTTGCCGTCCGTTAAGTTAAATTGAAGTCTACGCCCTGACTCGACCTCAAAGTGAGTTTTAACAACTGCGCCGCGAGTCGGCACTACTTTCTTCGAACTTTCCGCCACTTCGATACTGCTGCCCATCGTACTGGTATCCAAATTAATCCAGTTATAACGATAGGGCTGCGCATAAGGCACAACCGCATAACCCTTGCTATCGGTTCTTACCGCATTGGATGAATCAATACCGATACCTTTGGTATCAGGTATTTCGACCAAGGCAAATGTTTCACCCACGGGCTGCCCCAACGTGACACCACCGCTGTGAACGACAACCGAACCTGACGCGCCGACATCCAAATGCTTGTTATCACGTCCCTGCCCATAGTTACCGCTGACTTTTGCAGTCGGCGTATCCCAGTTGACACCGAAACTGGCAGAGCTGCCGCTGGTTTTACTGTGGCTGCCTTGCGCTGAATAATTTAGAGTGTTTTCATCATTCAAGTTACCGGACAGTCCTGTCTGAATCGCAGACTCACCCTGGTTTGAGGTGGTAACGCTGGTGTACAGACGCTGCGAGCGGCGAGTGTCGCCAAACGGAATGCTGAACGATGCCGTCATCTGATTATCGGCACCTTGGCTCCCAGCCTGCCCTTCGGTACGGGATACCGCAAAGCTGTAGCTGATATCCGAATAGTTACCGTTGTAGCCGAACTGCCAGCGCCGGGTACTGCCTTGCCTGTTCCAATAACTGGTTTCGCCGAGGCTCAAAAACAATGAGCCACGTCCGTCCAGAGATTGGTTGACGTTCACATCAAAGCGACTTTTCTGTCGGCCATAATAAGGTGTAGCTACGTGCTCTTGTTCTTCAACATGTTGACTGAAGGTGCGATAGGACTCAGTGGAGTAGCGATAACCGACCATCGTAAAGGTGGTATCGGTCTGGCTAAGTGTCTTGGAATAAAGGAATCGCGCACTCTGGCCGACGTTTTTACGCCCGGAACGCTCTTGCGAACTGCTGTTGGTGACGTCAAAGGATAATCCACCCCACGGAGAGTTAACCCCCACCCCCAGGTTTAATGCCTTATACGCCTGGGCCGCTATCAGGCCACCGTAGCCAGTGAAATTATCCGTCACCCCGTACACCAAGGTACCTTGGGTAAACTTAGGCGCTGCTTGGCCTTCATTAGAATATTCACCTGCCGCCAGACTGTAGCGCGTGTTACCACGACGGGTCATGACCGGGAGATAAGAATAGGCCTGGGAGTATTGGCGCTCGCGCCCGTCAGCCTCAATGATCTTGATGCTCAGGTCGCCGTTGGACCCACTGGGGTAGATATCGCTGATCTCAAATGCGCCCGCAGGGACAGTGGCCGAATAGATGACGTAGTTGTTCTGGCTGATTTCAACCGTCGCATTCGTTTCCGCAATACCTCGCACCACCGGAGCAAAGCCCACCTCATCATCGGTCAACATGCCCAATTCCGAGGATAGCTGCGCGCCTTTGAATCTCACGCTGTCAAAGATTTCACCCTGGCTGTACAACTCCCCCGCCGCGAGCTTACCTTTAAGGCTGCGAATGTCGCGCTCTACATAAGTACGGTTGCTGGTGAATTTGTCACGTACCCCCGTAGAACCTGAAATCGACGACTCATTGCGCAGGCGCCATGCGCCAATATTCAAGCCGTTGCGCAGACCGACATAGCGGTAATCGCTATTGTAGCCCTGGTTGATATTGCGGCTGAAATTGGTCTGGTAATTTGAGTAGAACGCAGTAATACCGTCATCCCATAATGACGGATCAACATACCCACGAGACTGGCGCTGGATATACGCTTGAGGCATGCTGATCTGCAAAGCCAGTGCCGTGACGTCGAACTCCACGCCCGCACCAGGCGCAAGCGACTCTACGTCAATCAATGTTTTATCATCTGCCTTCGCGGCAATCAGCTTTTCCTGCTCCAGGCGAACGACGTTGACGCCCACTGCCTTGAGCACCGAGAGAGGTATGAGCGGCTTGACCTCATTGTCTTTACCATTGGTAGCAAACTCAATACGCTGGCGCAGGATGAGTTGCTGGTTTAGATAAATATCGACATTGTAGTGACCAGGGGCAACCGAACTTCCCTGCTCGAAATACTTCAACTCAACCGGCGCACCCTGCTTACTCAGAAATGCACTATTGAATTCGACCGCAGACGCAACCGAGGGAACCGAGGCGCCGAGGGCAAAAAAACCCGTCGACCCAAGACTCCCGAGCAGCGTCATCGTGCGCCGACTCCCTGATCGAAACACCCACATAAGATTATGCCTCACAACTATCAACGCTTACTCTTAAGCGGCAACCAAACAGAAAACCTGAAAGATTAACCAGCAGCCCCTTCACCCACATAAGCTATTGGTGCCCCATAATCGTTAATGGCTTTATACTCAACGCTAAACCGCTCTTTGGAGGCCAATATGCCTCCCGAATCAACCGGGAATTTTAACGTTGCGCCAGGGCTGATCATTTCTGCTTGAACCGTATAGCGCTTGCCTGACTGCTTTAAATAAACCTCTCCAAATGAGATATAAAATGGCGATGTATTACTTGCGACAAGCCACGCCTTTCCGGACTCATGAATCAGCTGCCACTTCAGTTGCTTGGCGGACTCCTCCTCCGAACCTATAAGGCCTGTAGGACGGTAGAAAATTTTGATACGTTGGCGAATGGCGATCTGTAACGTATTATCCGATTCTGATTTTTGCGGTATTTCTTGTACGTTTAGCCAGAACACAGACTCTTTATCCGCTGGCAAGCCTTTGCCCGCATAAAAAATGCGCAAACTTTGTTGTTTACTGGCCCCGAGACGACTAAGTGCAGGGGTTAAAGCGAAAGGCACATCTTGTTCTGAAACATTGGCCGCTGGCTCTATCCATGACTGAACCATGATGTCTTTATCACCATCATTCTTGACCATGATTGAGGTTTCTTTAAGCTTCTCCTGATAAACAACACGTGTACCACCCAATGTAATACCCGCACTTGAAACACCACTGAACAGCAACACACATCCCGCCAAAAAACATTTGGATAGCAGCTTCATTATATTTTGCCTGTGCAGAAGCTGGAGAAGCACTTACGTGCTTCTCCAACAAATGACTTACTCGTAGGTCAGCGTAAACGGCAGGTTGCCATTGGCCGTACCCGGTACGACTACGTCACCGTTGGCGACATAAGAAGCACGCAAGTTCAAGTTAGCCGAGTATTTAATATCTGGATCAGTACCGGCCTTGATCAAAGGGGAGTCAAACGAACCGTTACCGGCCAAATTAATCAGGTTATTGCTGGCGTCATACAGACCGATCCCCACGCCAGTAGCAGTGCCCGTAGTTTTCAGCAAATTGTTATTTTTAAGATCTACACCGCTACCCGAATTCGGATCGAATTTCACCTTAACTGTGGTCAAGCCAGCAGCGGTATTACCGCAATCAAGATTGATATTGATCGCCGAGCCCGCAACGATTCCTGTCTGGCTATTTTTCAACGAGTCGATGCTCACCTTACCCATTTTTACGTCAATAACTTTCTGGGTGGTACCCGTGACACCGGTACCGGCACCGGCACTGATACCGCAAGAAGCCGCAGTCACTTCACCGGTAAAATTGATAGTACCGTCAGCAGCCATAGCAGATGTAGCGAAAAGCCCAACGATGGACGACGCGAGAATTAGTTTGAATGGAATAGACACGACTGTGTACCTCTAGGTTGGCAACAACAAATAGATAAGTTCACTCTTCTTAAGAGTTTCTGAATTCTACCCATCTCACACAAGCAGCCAACCGCAGCGATCCACACAGACCAAAGATAGATCCTCAGACGCTGTAGGACTATTCCTACACCGTATAAATAATTTTTCTCTGCCGACATCAACCCTAACAAAACATGATGAATTAGAGCATATAAAATATGATGAAATATATTCTGACGGGAATTCCGATAGCGGAAAACCAATCACACACCGAGAGGGATCATTGATATTTCTAACACGATTCACATTCAGGCATGAAGTGAGTCACATCATCAGTGGAAAAGAAACTCGACCGCACCGAGACAAAAAAATTGGCGTGCCTCTGTGAGGCAACGCCAACCTAAACTTCTACATTTTAACCTTGCATGTTTTTATCGATTCTAAAGCACTCAACATGCGCAAGGCGCTGGTGGGCGCAAAAAAATCAACTACCCAAATGAATTGCCTGTTTTTATCTTTCGGCGAACCATACATTCGGCAACCTTGCTTGTACCGTCACAGTTTTGATCTGCGTGTAGGCATTCAGGGTCTCCCGACAGAACTCTCGGCCAATACCACTATTTTTATAGCCGCCAAAGGCGGTGCCATCGGTAATGTTCGAATAACGATTGACCCACACCGATCCCGCCTCCAACCTTGCTGCGGTTTCCATAGCGTGCTGCAAGTTACTGGTATAGATTCCGGACGCCAAACCGTATTCGGTGTCATTGGCCTGGGCGATCATCGTTTCATAATCATCCCACACGATCAGCGAGAGTACCGGGCCAAAAATCTCTTCCTGGCAGATGCTCATGTCATTATGCGTTAGTAACAAGGTTGGCTGGATGAAGTAACCGTATTCACTACCTGATACGACTGCGCGACCGCCCCCCGCGAGCAGCTCGGCGCCCTCCTCCAAGCCCATAGTGATGTAGCTCAACACACGCTCACCTTGTTGCGCGTTGATCAGGCAACTGACCCGCGACTCTTCGGACAGCGGAGACCCCACTTTCACACGATTGAACGCGGCAATCAGCTTTTGCTTGAACACTTCAAAAATCGCGGCATGCACAAACAAGCGGGTGCCGGCCAGGCATGACTGCCCGTTGTTATGAATAGCTGCGAAGGTGGCGTTATCGACCACCGCATCAATGTCGTCGATATCGGGGAACACAATATTGGCGCTCTTGCCCCCCAGTTCGAGTGTCGCGGGCACCAGACGCCGGGCGGCCACACCGGCCACGGTGCGACCGACTTGCGTACTGCCAGTAAATGACAGCTTCCTGACCAGAGGATGCTCGCTCAACGCCGCACCGACTACCTCACCCAACCCGGTGACCATGTTTACCACCCCGGCTGGGAAGATCTTGTTAATCAGCTTGCCTAATTCAAGCGTCGATAAAGAAGCGTTTTCATCGGGCTTCAGGACAACGGTATTGCCGGCTACCAATGCCGGAGCGAGCTTGAACGCAGCCATAATCGCCGGCGCGTTCCAGGGAATGATCTGTCCGCACACACCCAAGGGTTCACGCTTGGCAATAGCGTAACCACCGTCGATTTCCCGACCAGTGTCTTCATGAGCCATGATCACTGAGGCGAAATAGCGATAGTGCCGGACGGCGGTAAGGTAGTCCTTGCGTACTTCGCTGATGCAACGGCCCACGTCATGGGCATCGATCATGGCCAGGCGTTCACTGTGCTCTTCTATCTCGTCCGCCAGCAGATTTACCAAACGTGCGCGCATCTGCTGGCCCATGGCACGCCAGGCTGGAAACGCTGCATGCGCCGCATTAACGGCGCGGTCGACGTCCGTGGCATCGCAATAGCGGATATAGGCCAAGTGCCTGCCCGTGGCGGGGTCGACTGCGGCAAACGAGCGCGATTTATCGTCAGTTTCAAATACCCCGTTGATCAGTGGACCATAAGACGCATCAAAATGGATATGCATGGAGAACCTCATATTTAAAGGTGAAATCTGGATGAACCCTGATATAAAATTGCAATTACTTTATTTTTCGTCCAATCAGGTGCTGCATGGATCCTCTGTCCGACGTCCTTTCATTGTTGAGAATCCGTAATTACCACTCCGCCACGCTGTCCTTGGGCGGTGATTGGGCCTTCACCTTTCCTGAACGCGAAGGCATCAAGTTCACCGCGGTGGTCAAGGGCAGTTGCTGGCTGCAAGTGGATGGAGAACAGCAACCGCAGCGACTGCATCAGGGCGATTGCTTTCTGATGACGAGAGGCATGCCTTTTTCGCTCTACAGTGATATGTCCCAGCCGGTGATGAATTCCGACGGTCACTTTCAAACCCTTGCGGCGGACGAACTGGCCCTGCATTACGGCGGCGATGAAACTCAGTTGGTCGGTGGCCGCTTTGACTTCACCGGTGTCCCTACTCAATTGCTACTCAGCGGCCTGCCCTCGCTGGTTCACGTACAAGGCAATGAACCGCAGGCCTCGGTCCTGCGCTGGGCGCTGGAGCGGTTCACCTCTGAGTTGCAGCAGAAGCGCCCAGGCCGCTCGCTGATGAACGAACACTTGGCGCACCTGATGCTGGTCGAAGTTTTGCGCACTCACTTGGCGACCCTGGAAAGCAGCGGCATCGGGTGGTTTTACGGTTTGGCCGACCGCAACCTCAGTGTTGCCTTGAGCGCGATGCACGCCGACCCGGCCCATCGCTGGAGCGTCCAGGAACTGGCGCAACTGGCAACCATGTCGCGCTCGGCGTTCGCGTTGCGCTTCAAGCAGGTGGTCGGCGCAGCCCCCATGGAGTACCTGACGTACTGGCGCATGTTGCTGGCCAGTGATCGGTTGAAAAACTCCGATGACTCGGTGTCCACCATTGCGTTCTCATTGGGTTATGAGTCCGAAAGCGCATTCAGCACGGCATTCAAGCGCGTCATGTTGCAGTCGCCCCGCCACTATGTGCGCGAGCACGCCGCCCAGGTTTAGTGCAGCCCACCGCCGATTATCAGGGTTTCACCGGTGATCCAGCCTGCATCCGACGACGCCAGGAAGGCGACGGCGGGTGCAATATCCTCGGGCTGACCGATGCGCCCCAGCGGTGTAATAGCTTCAATTTTTTGCCGGAACGCCTCTTCGAAAAAGCCACTGGCGTGCACACCCTCGGTCACGACCAACCCAGGATTGACCGAGTTAACGCGGATATTTCTAGGCCCTAACTCGTTTGCCAGAGTACGAGTGATAGCGTCAACCGCAGCCTTGGAGGCGGTGTACACCGCCGAGTTGGCAGGTGTGAACGAGGTGACGCTGGAACTGATATTGACGATGCTGCCACCCTGAGGGTTGAACACTTCAACGGCTGCTTGCGTGCACTGGATCAGACCCAGGACATTGAGGTTGAACTGGCGATGAAACTCCGCCTCGGTGATGTCGGCCAACGCGCTGGTCGAGTAAACGCCGGCATTATTGACCAAAATATCGAGGTGACCATGCTCATGCACAATGGTCTTGAACAGCGCCTTGAGGTCGGCGCTGTTGGACACATCGGCCTGCACTGCATGTGCCCTCGCGCCAGTTTGCAGGATATGTTCAACCACCCGGTCAGCGTCCTCGCGGCTGTTGGCGTAATTAACGATGACAGTGGCGCCATCCTGGGCCAATTGTTTGGCAATGGCCGCGCCAATGCCCTTGGAGGCGCCGGTCACCAGCGCGACTTTCTTGTGCAACCTTTTCATGTTCACTTCCTTTCTGTTGCTGGCTGAAGCTCAGTGAATCCAGCTTAAGAGGATGTGGGGAACCGGTTAATAGCCAATGCTCCAGAAAAGCTCTTTGATCGTCCAGCTGACAAACCGCACATTGGTAATTGACGCGAGCCACTGACTAGTCGTACGTAAAAGCCACACTGACCGCCGCGGCTATTTTTCCGGGCGTGGCGACTTTTTCCGTTCGAACGTACTGAACGCTCATCGCCTTACTGAGAGCTCCATGCGTCAAACTGCCCATTGAAGATTTCACCGGCGGAGAAAAAATAACGGCCCGGCCTTCGTCCGACAATTGCAATGCTATGCCGTTCGCCTTCAAAGGTTCATCAGCCAGGGTTAAGACAGTAGATGTATTCGCTGGGTTATAAACGTCAGTCATCGCGTAACTGACCTTGAATGAGGGGGCGTTAGCATTGCAGGCTAAACTTAAGGTGAATGCCCCCCCTTCTACCGTTGAACCTATCGCAGGAATAGAAACGATGCTTACCTGTTTCAACTTGACGATGGCGGGCGTTGTCAGTACACACGACGTACCTTTTGCCACAAACGAAAAGCCTTCACTTTGCATAATCCATTTACCAGAATAGACGCCGGGCGTCGAATAGTTAATATCACCTCGAACAAGATCTAAAAGATCTATATTGCGCACACCGGAAGACAGGCTCTTGCTGGAGCTATAAAACCTTATTTTAACTAAAGCTTTCAGATCAAATGCTGAGGTCCCGGAACCGGGACCCGTTACTTCTTTGAAACTTACGTAGGGAGCCGAACCGAACTGCTGCTCTGCTCCATTATCTACTGCAAAAGTACCAAAATAGAAAACATCAATAACATTCGTTTTATAGAGTTTGTAACTAACCCCTTCAAACATCACTGAAGTGCCGGCAAAGGCACCAATCGCACTCATTTGGTTATTATAGGTACCATTAGCCATCCCAACACACTTGAGCATCATGGTACCCGTGTGCCAAACAGTAGATATCACCCCCCCACTGTCGTGCGGCACATCCGTAATTTTTGGATAGATCTTATTCCCGCTGATTGTACAGCCTGCCAACGCCTGGCCCGGCAACGCAGTCAGTAGACCTACAACAATAGCCCAGAGACCTCTTCTACATCTGCGAAAAACCCACATACACTTAGTGCCTTTATTAAACGTTGCGCTGGCGTTGCGCTCGCTTTCGTAAGAAGGCCATACACAACAGTAAACACGTAATTACCAAGGGCACCGATACGAGATTGAGCCATCTTATACGCACACCCAACTGCTCGATCTGAAAGTTGAGATGGCTCGCGACCTGACGCATTTTCTTGTCTAACGCATCTTTTTCATTGCTGAACTGATCAAAAGTCGCTTGCTGCTCTGCCGTCCGAGGCATATCCCGCCCCTGTTCAGCGGCCAACGCAGCGAGACGCTTTTCAACCAGATCGAGCTTATCTTGCAGCTCGCTTCTCATGTCGCGATAACGCTCGCGGGCTTGCTGCTGCAACTGTTCGACCACAGTGAACGTTCGGCTGTAATGCCCCCGCGAGCGTAAGCTGATCAAGGCATCCGACCCGGACAGGCTGTCCAGCGCATTGAGCACCAACACCGCATTGTCAGCCCATGGCACCGTGACCGGACGGCCCCCTTGCTGCTGCACATCCGCCCACAGGTTGTCGCTCAATACGTCTGTATCCGCCACCACCACGACGTTGATATTCTGCGCCTCGGTAAGCGCTCCGGGAGAGTCCAGGAAAGCCGAGCGTGCCGCCCCTTGCAGGCGTACCGCGATCAGGTAACGCTCGCCTGTAGCCTTGAAGCTCTTGGACAACTCATCAGGCTTTTCCAGATGATTCAGAAGCGCTGTCTTGTAGGGCATAGCCTGCTCCGAACTGTGCAGCAGCGGTGTCAGAGTAGTTGTTGCACCCGGCAAGGCGCTCAAGATACCGGCGGTGGTCAGGTTAAGGCTGCCAATACCAGCAGTAATCACATCCTGTTCATTCATCGCAGAGGGTGACAACCCCAGGGCAGTCGCTTGCCAGACCGGCTCTGCGCCTTGTGCCAATGCCACAAACTGACCGTAGCGGCTGTCGCCTAACACGCTATCGGGTAGAAGCTTGATGCCCCACGCCTTGAACAAAAGCGCGAGGCCAGAAGACTTGTCTTTGCTGGGTATCCCAAAATAGTAATCGCCACGATCCTGCTCGCTATAGGGGTCGACGAACACCAACAAACGTCCACCACGCAGCACAAACTGGTCAATAGCGCGCAGTGTCGTCACAGGTAACCGTTTGGGATGCACGAGCATCAAGACATTGAGTGCACTGTCGATGGTGTCGACATCGGACGCCAATTCGCGCACTTCAAACGCATTGTTGATCTCCTGCATAATGCGCCACGGCTGCCGGATTCGCCCCGACTGCACATCGAAGCCACCTGCCAATGGCAACGAAGACATCAGCCCAATCACGGGCCGCGCAGGCCGAGTCAACTTCTGCAATGTGCGGCTGATGTCGTACTCAAGGAACGTTTGTTGTTCAAGCGCAAAGAACCCAATGCTGGCGTGGTGCGCCTGGGCGTCAACGATGGCCAACCCAAAGAAAACCGCAGCACCCGCCTTGCCGATAGGGGCAGGTTGCAGGCCAAGTTCGACTGCGCGGGCTTCGTCTGCTGAAAACGGCGCAGGGTCAATCATGTGCACCCGTAGTCGGCCATTTGACACACGTTCATATTCACGCAGCAATGCTTTGATACGCACCGCGTAACTGCGCATAACCGTAAGGTCCCTAGCGGCCTGGCTGGAAAAGTAAAAGTACAGCTCGGTGGGCTCCACCACGGCTTGAATGATCTGGCGCGACCCTGGGCTCAGGGTGTAAAGCTGCTGCTCGGTAAGGTCCAACCGCATGGACGCCAAACGTGGTGCCAACTCGAAGTTGACCGTCACGAACCCAGCGATAATGACCACGAGGCGCAAGCAGGTACGTGTCATCGATTTGAATGACATGGCGTCACACTGCTTTTTTCAATTCAACCGCAATCACGGTAGCGGCGAGCCAGCCTATGATCTGGCTGAAAAAGTACAACACGTCCTGTGGGTCGATCACACCTCGGCATAGTCCCTCGAAATGTGTGAGGAAACTCAACGAAGCCACGCCATCGAGCCAGGGCAAACTTGACCAACCACGCAAGACATCCAATACCACCGGGAAGCCACAGGCCATGAATGCCAGACATAGCGCCATTGCGGTAAGGAAGGCAATCAGTGGGTTCTTGGTCAGTGCCGACAGGCACCCGCCAATGGCCAAGCAACTGCCAGCCAGTAACCAACCGGCCAGATAGCCACAAAGGATGACGCCGTTGTCCGGCGCCCCCAGGTAGTTGACTGTAATTACCAGTGGAAACGTCAACGCCAACGCCAACCCGCTGACCACCCAGGCGGCGAGGAACTTGGCTACAACCGCTTCAGCCGTACCCACCGCCAGGCACATCAACAACTCGATTGATCCGCTCTGCCGCTCGATGGACCACATGCGCATGGCAAGGGTCGGCAGCAGCAACGCATATAGCCACGGCAGATAGTCGAAGAACGGTGCCAGGTCGGCCTGGTTACGCTGGTAGAAGTCGCCCAGGTAAAACGTGCTGATACCGCTGAGCAGCAGTAGCAAGAGGGTAAACACATACGCGACGGGAATGAGGAAATAACTGCACAGTTCGCGCTTGAATACCGGCCAGAACGTCCTCATGGTTGTTGCTCCCGGGTCAGCAGCCGGAAGACTTCCCCCAGAGAGCCTCTCTCGACTTCCTGGCGTGGCACATCCCAGCCGCGACTCAGAATCAGCGAATTGATAGCCGGTAATATCACCACTCCAGCGCGTGCCAACACCCGCACGCTATAGGGTTCAGGCCCCGCCTCTATGCCTGCAACGCCCGGCAGCATGCCAAGTGTCATTACATCAAGAGGCCGGGTGGCGTACAAGGTCACTGCCTGGTGATAGCGCGAACGACTTTCCAATTCCAGCGGGGTGCTGTCGACCAACAGCCGACCTTTATCCATAACCAGCACGCGGCTGCACAATGCGGTGACCTCTTCGAGGATGTGGGTAGAAATGATGACGATTTTGTCGCGGGCCAACTCCTTGATTTGCTCACGCACGCGGTACTTCTGATTCGGGTCCAGACCATCGGTGGGTTCATCGAGGATCAGTATCTTGGGATCATGCAGGATCGCTTGCGCCAATCCGACGCGGCGCTGAAAACCCTTGGACAGGGTATCGATGGTCTGGCCACGTACTTCCATCAGCTCGAATTGCTCAAGCATGGACGTGACCCGCGATGTCTTTTCGCGTCCACTCAGGCCGCGTACTTGAGCAATAAAGCCCAAAAAACTCGCGACGGACATTTCGTTATAGCAAGCAGCTGTTTCGGGAACGTAGCCGATCAGACGTTGAGCGTGGCGCGTCTGACGGCGTATATCAAAACCGAAAAGGTTGGCGGTGCCTGAGGTGGGCGACATGAACCCGGTGAGCATACGCAGGGTGGTGGACTTTCCCGCGCCGTTGGGGCCGAGCATCCCCAGCACCTCACCCGAGGTGGCCTTGAAACACACATCGTTTACTGCCAGGGCTTTGCCGAAACGTTTGGTCAAATGCGTTATATCAATCATGGGTGCCCAGTTACCTGCTCAGACGCGGCGAAGCGTCTGAGAGTGCACGCTTCGTTTCGCGACGCACCTTATCGATAGGGTACGGATCCTGAAACCTCATCAGCGATGAATCCGATTGTTCCTTGGCACGAATCGAACTGTCCATTGGCGAGTAGGATTTATCTGACAACGCTATTGGGTCTAGCTGGCTATTCTGCTCACCTCACCGCCACCCCCTTCAGCCTCACGGAGCCGGATTGCTCATGTTATTGCGAACGCTTGAAATACCCGATGCCCATGGTCAATTGCTCAACGCCGTGGTCCTGTGCGGTTTCACCGCGACCAGTCTCAACCAGCAGTTCTTGGTTTATAGCCTCAATGAAAAATCGGGCGATGAACTGGTAAGGATTTACCTGACGTATCTTGAAGGTGAGGATCAGAGGCTGCGCATGCGCGATGCTCCGCCCGAGACACTTACGACCGCAGCTCAAGTACTCAAAGATGTTTTGCGCGATGCGTGCGCGAGTGACCCAAGACAAACCGAAGATACTTATGCGTTGCTGGACCTGTCCGACAGCGTCATTGAGTGCAGCCCTGTAGATACGCATTACAGCTTGAAAATCAGTGACGCGTGGCTCATGAGTCTCTTGCATTACGACCCACAGTCCAAGGCCAGCCCCCTGCCCCTGCAATCGCAGCAGACTGGCAATTGCGCACCTACAGCAACACGCGTGACGAGCAGTTTGACGGGTGAGTCGGTGAAGATATGCGACGTACAAACCACTTCGTCCAAAATTGACGCGAACCTGAAATCACTTGTCGCCAGCATTACCAACCATAAGGAAATATTGCTGGGCAAGTATGTACGACTGGATGAGCGTCAACGCGAACTCGAACAGCGCGAACAGCAGTTAATGAACCGTGAGCTTGCATTAAACCAGCGTGAGGACGAACTAATGACCAGTATCAGTTCCTTACACGCAGCTGAAATACAACTCGATGCACTGCTCGACAACTGAAACAGCAGCGAGGCAACTGACGTGGCACGACTACCTGGATGAGCTGTTGCGCATGGCTGGTGCCCAGCCGCAAACCACGCACCTGAACAGCTAACGCCAGCCTAGGACGAAGGACAACCTAACGTCGTGTCCGGGATTAGTTGACCGCTAAAACATGATCCGGCACGTCGATATATGTATCAAGAGGAAAATTGCAAACAAATTCGCCAAACCGACCGAAGAGAAAGTCTGAAATTTCCTCAAGCATGTGCGAACTATCTGATAGCAGCGCCGGTGCCGCCGGAGCATGATGCCGCCTTACATTATAGCAGGTGCTTAGCCTTCCTAAGCTATCGCACGCCAACACCCAAACATCATAATCGAGACTCTAGTATGCCCCCGAATATGTTACTGACCAAGCAGCTCACTGCAGCTCTCCTTTTATTATTTCCTACAATTACTTTTGCAGTGTGTACATATGATCTCCCTAGCAGTAGCACAAATTTAATCCGGATCAATATACCAGAAACTATAACGCTTCCGCGAGACCGCGCTTCAGGTACGATCCTATTTGAATCCCCCGTATTCACACAGAACGTAGGCGCTAAGCTCACATGTTCAACTGCGGGACCTTTTGGCGTAAAAAATAACTTAGGAAGCGCCGGAATAGGAACTACGGAGTTCCCTATCGGCAATACTGGGCTTTCTTGGGTAGTTCTTCGACAGGAACGCTTAGGGCAGTCGTACGGCTCTGTGAATCTCAACCCTGGCTCTTATGACAATTTCAGTGTAAGAACACAAATTCGCATTATAAAAAGCGGAAATATAACTCAGGGCGCGACTATTCCCTCAGGTGAATTCGGCAGCCTGGTGGCCGATGGATTGGTGTTGGATACTTACACCTCAAACAAAATTACCCATATAGTTGCCAGCGCCTGCGAAACACGCAACGTCAATGTAAAAATGGGCCAACACCGCTTAGAGAATTTTTCTAAAGATAGCTCTGCCGCGTCAACGGCAATCCCTTTTAGTCTTGGGCTTTTTAACTGTCCGACAGGTATTAATAGCGTTACATATACACTTACCCCTACATCGTCCTCGCCCTCATTGAGCGACGACCAAGGTCTAATCAGTCTCACTCAAGCCTCTACGGCTAAAGGTATAGGCTTGCAAATAACTGATGGCAATCTAAAACCTGTTCCATTGAACAAGGCAATAGCTTTCAACGAATACTCAACCAAAGGTGGAAATTTCACCATTCCTTTGAGCGCTCGCTATGCGCTACAGGCTACTGGAACAGGAGTGGTTCCAGGTACAGCGAATGCCGAAATAACATTCACCATGAATTATAATTGATCTAACGATCACTTTTTATATTGAGCGGCAAACCTAAACTGCATGAATTCCGAAAAGTTTCCGGCGACCACTATCTGGCCCCTCAGGCCTGCGACGCGTCTTCGTTTGGGCGACTCAGCTAGCTCCCTGCTACCGCACATAGCCCCTTCTACTATTCGCCTGGGTCCGACAGTCCCACACGCAGCAATTTGCTGGTTGAGCGCTGTCCAAGTTGCACACACCCATCATTCAGTGATCGCAGGTCTCGAAGTAAATCAGCCCAATGCCGCCTGACTCAAGGCGGCGGGGCCGCGTTTATACCTCGGCAAACGCTTGCTCCTCCCGCCGGACAAACACCGCTAGCGCCTCAACGTTACGCTTTAGCCGCTGTTGCACCACCGCGGTCTCCAGATCAGGGCATACCTCAATCAAGCGCTTGCCCTTAGCAGCGGCCAACGCCTTGGCGTCCGGCCAAGTCCTGGGCAATGACTTCAAAAAAAATTCAAGCATACGTTCGGGCACTTGGATCTCATCCACACCGAGGCCCTCCGGCGCCACGGACACTTGAAACACTACGGGTTTCAGCAACCCAAACTTTTACCTACTTGCCTACTAAGCCCTCGAAGAAACAACGATGGCTAACTCAGATCTGCTCACTTCACTGCTATCAAAGCTCTACGATAACCAACTGGCCCTAGGGATGGTGTGTAAGCGAACAGCCAACACACGTACAGCGCCCCCCCCAAAAAAATTAAGAGCGATGGTGCCCCTTGGCTGTCGCCAACACAGCCTGCGTTTGGGCTAGGCGAACAGGGTCCAACTGCCAGTCGGTACCCTTAACCCGCGATTTACCTGCCAATCGCGCAAACGCTGGCACCGTCGGAATGGTGGGCGCATCGTAAGCGGCCAGCATCGCAATACGCTCCCGCTGAATATCCAAAACCGTCTGCTCCGCTTCCTTGACCACGCCCTCCTCCGCCGCGACTTCACACGTCGCAACAACCAACTCGAACAGCGAGCGCAGCATCTACTCATCCGCGAACAGGCACTAAACCAGCGTGAGGATGAATTACTGACCAGCATCACTTCCTTACAGGCAGCTGAAGAACAACTCGATGCACTTCTCGACAGATGAAAAAATCCAGCAAGAAAACAAAACTTATTGGTTATCCAGAAGATCGACATCCGTCACCTGCTGTATTCCATCAAGGAAAAGTAAAGGTAAACTCCGCCGCTCCATTCGCAGCACCCGCTTTCAATGCCTCACCCTGCCCCTGGCGAACATAATGCGCGCTCAACGGTATTTTGGCTCCATCGCCAGCCCGTTTCATCGGATAAGCCGCGCCGTCATAACGAACCACCTGATGCGTCAACTCATTGATCATGACTATCCCAAAACCCTGGGCACTGGTCACAGAGGGTTCAAGAGTCAGTATCGTGGGGTCCGCAGGCGGCCCATACTTGTCAGTGAATGTAATCTCTGGCTTGGCATTGGCCGCGCACTGGCTCAACTCGATGGCGAAGTGCACAGGCATTGAAGTCGCACCCACCTGAGGAAAATCGTTCAGGCTCATGCGCCCCAGTTGCACCGGTATCGTCTGGTAGGTTTGCACGTCACAGGTATTTGGGATTTCAATCGGGCCACCATTCCCCATATTGATAGCAGCGGGCCCCATCAGCGGGTAGGGCGCGCGACAGATGCCAATCGGTATGTTGTCTGTAGGTACCTCCACACTGCTGCCAAAAGCAGCTTTGCCCCTGGGTAAATCCACCGCATAAAGCGCAAGCCGAGAACTGCCGGCGACACGATCAACGATCAATTTTCCGGCAGGCAGTTGGCTGGGTGCGACCGTCAGAATCAACTGTTGCATATAATTGGTAACCATCGTTGAACCACGCGTTTGCGCAGCGGACGAATCATATTGAACACGCTCTTTCTCCATCGCTACCGGCAACGGCGTTTGCAGCAGTGGTCGACGTTGGCCGTCCGATGAGTTCACATATATTTTCAGGCCAATGCCGTCAACGTTGGTGGGGGCAATTCCGTCTGTCAGCGGTGTACCGGGTCCCCAATACCCCATAGAAACCAACTCATGGGCAATGCCGGCAGCCGGGGCAAAGTTGTAGTTGGCATTCAGCGCTACAGCGCGCTCCCATAACACCGAGCCAGTGGGCGTATTACTCGTCAAAGGTGTCACTTGCGACCACGGCCTGCCCATACCGTTGCTGAATGTGCAAGACGTCGCAACACTGTCGACCAACGTCCCGGCTTCAGCCGCCACGCCACATATAAACAGCCATATGCCGACGCACACTATGGCCGACCTTGAACGCCGAACATTTAGTATTGAATTCATATCAGGCATCGCAGAGTCAACAGACCGCCTGACGCATCACCTGCGTCAGGTCGTCTGTGATTAGAAGGAAAGGTTAACGATCAATGAATGGAGCCAAAATTTATGCCATACAAAGGCACAAGCGCAGCCTCTCCGGAGACGCCATTGAATGCCATATCACCGAAGTTAGCTCCGACCAGGCCACCAAAGGTCTGGCCATAATAAGGCGATAACACGGTGAGCTTCCCAGTAGCGACAGACAGGCGAACGTTTCCGGCGTTCGTGCCGACCAAGCCACCCAGGGTGGCATTGCTACCACCACTGACCCCGCCAGTTGCCGATGAGTTGGTGATAGAGCTCTGGTTTAGACCGACCAAGCCGCCCACGATCGCACGCACGCCCCCCTGAACGGTGCCACTGGCCATGGCCGATTCAATATGACTGCTGAAGTTGTTGCCATGGGTGCCGACGAGGCCGCCGACATAGCTGCTTTCCCCACCCACCACCGCGCCACTGGCTTCAACCGACTGCAACTCGCCAGCATTGGCCCCTACCAGGCCTCCCACCTGACTTGAAATCGACCCGCTGGTTTTTCCGCGAGCCACGGAATGAGTGATGAAGCCCTCATAGTTGTTCCCCACCAGACCGCCAACCCGAGCATTGCGCCCGCCTGTGACAGTGCCCAAGGCTTGTGCTGTATCAATGGTGCCGGAAATATTATTCCCCACCAAACCACCAACATTCTCCCCAGCGCTATCCCATACATCGCCGCCAGCCTTGACCTCTTTGAGCCTGCTATTCTGGCTAGTTCCCACCAAGCCTCCGGTACCGATGGCGCCGTACCCTGTAACTTTGCTGGTGGAGGTTGACTGGATAATGTCGCCGTTTTTGCTGAAGCCTACCAGACCGCCCACATTACCGGCCCCAGTGCCGCGTACCTCACCCGATGACGCCGTGCGCTCAAGCGAACCGTTGGAGTTGAAACCCACCAGGCCGCCCACATTGACGCCGGCGCCGTTGCCATTTGTCGACCCGGTACTGATGGCATCAGTGATGAAGCCCCCCTGGTTGGCACCCACCAGCCCGCCAACGCCACCCATGGAGTCTCGCTGCATGGCGCCGCCCACCACGGTATTTGAAACCACATGGTCTAAGCGCGCCGTACCGCCTGAGGTCGTAACGTTTTCACCGACCATACCGCCGATGGCGTGCGTATACGCGTTGCCCGCCACGCGCCCGCTGGACACGGCATTTTTGATTGTGCCACCGTAGTTTTGCCCAACAACCCCACCGACGCTGTTCGCCCCGCTGCTGCCAGCGTTGACCAAGAGGTTGCGGGCAGTCACGTTGGACAATGTACCGACGTTCAGCCCCACCAGCCCTCCGATCGCTGCAAACCCATAGGCTTGCGACCCACCATTATTGATGGTCGCACTGTCCAGTGTCAGATTGCTGATCGTGCCTGAGGAGACCGCGAATAACCCACTGTTACTGCCGGTGCTGGAGATCCACAGGTTGCTCACGGTGTTGCCTAAACCGTCGAAAATACCGCCGAACGCGGCTTTATCACCAATAGCCTTGAATTGAGCTGAACGGCCAACGATGTTATTACCCAGCACGTAATGGCCGTTAAGGTTTGCGTTGATGTTCTGTAATTGCGCAAGGTTCTGGATCACGGTGTACCGATCACCATTGGACGCGTACGTCGCCCCTGCGCCAGACAAGGTCAACTGGCCGCCCGTGCCTAATACCGAATCCCCCCCGTGATTCAATGTGAGGTCGCTGAAGAGCCCGGTCAGTGAAACCTTACTGTTTACGTTCACATCACCACCGGCATTGAGCGCGACACGCGCACCACTACCGGTTGCAGCCACGTTACCGTCGAGGTTGACGTTCCCGGTCGCGCTCAAGGTCAGACCATTGGCGCTGTTCCAGGCTATCGGCCCAGCCAGGTTCAAATCACCGTCGGTACTGACCAGCTCAATATTGGTGCTGGTCAAGTTGCGCGACAATGTGTCGGAGTAGGCTGTCTTTCCCGCAGATGCTGCAGTTGGCTGAATCTGGACTGTCTTGGCGCTGACTTTAAACGTACCGGTCTGGCCATTGGTGGCCAGCGTATTGACCTGGGTACCCAATTGGGTCTCGACCGTGGCGCCCTTGGCCTCGATGATGCCACCGCTGCCATAGGTATTTTGGGCGTGAGCCTGCAGCGAACCGCCGACCTTGACCGTACCTGCATCGCCGCCATCCAGCGTGATACGGCCAGCTTTGCCGCTCAAGGTTTTGGCTTCAATGGCGCCCTGGTTATTCACCACCGTTTGCAACATCGCATTGGCGCTTTTACCGCTCATCAGCACCTGACCACCGTCGGCCTTGAGCAAGCCACCGTTTTGCGCCAGGGCGTTGATCGCATCGCCGGTGACCTGAAGGTTGAGCAGTTGGTTACCGTCGAAATTGACCGTGAAATCATTCCCAGCGCCCAATGCAACCTGGCCCATCTGGGCCTGGATAACGCCATCGTTGCGCACCTGGTTGCCAAGCAGCGCAATACTGCCGCCCGGTTGGGCGTTGATCGTGCCGCTGTTGCTGATTTCAGCATTGGAAACACCGCTGAAGGTGTATTTGTCCGCGACAAAATCCGCATCCTTGATGTCCTTGGTGGTGGCAATCAAGCTGCCGACGTTGATCTGTGCGCCCTGACCGATCACGATCCCGTTGGGGTTGACCAGAAACACGCGACCATTGGCGTCCATCTGACCTTTGATGCTACTGACATTGGTGCCAATCACTCGGTTGAGCGCGATAGAAGAGGCGTTTGGTTGGTTGAACACCACCTTTTGCCCAGCGGCAATGCTGAAGTCCGTCCAGTTGGTGATCAGCTTATCGGTGTGCTGGTTGATCGACATTTGCGAATTGGATTCAAACCCCAAAATATCGGCCTTGCCGGAGACCACCGTACCGCCTACCGGCAAGGCAAATGCCGGTGCAGCGCTCAACAACGCCAATGCGCCGATGGCCGAGCATTTAGCGCCCGTTTTGCAATGCCGACGAGCCCCTTCGTGAGCAACCTTCCAGCAGCTCATCGCGTGGTTCCAGACCAGTGAGTAAACCTTGTTCACATGAATTTCCTCTTCCTTAAATGACGCCTTGCATAGCGTTGCAAGGCGGTACTGCTTCCAGGCACGAATGTGCTTAGAAATACTGAATGGCGCTGAACCACACGCGCGGGTCCTGATGCGGTGCGTCGTTCTGCTCAGTCCCGTGGATGGGCCATGCTGCGGTGACGCTGAGCTGTTGCCCGGCGCGGCGCCAACTGGCGCTAACCCCTGCGGCCGTGAGTGATCGCTGATTGCTTTGCGCGGTCCAGGGCCGCTTGCTGACCGTGATGACGCCCCGGTCGGCGAAGCCGCTCAATTGCACGCCCGGCGCCGCCAGATAGCGCAGCTCGGTGCTGGCCTGCCAGCCCTGGTCGCCACTGCCGGCGCCCAGTGCGTAGGCACGAACGCCATTGGGGCCACCGAGGCCAAACTTCTCGGAGCTGTCGAGGTTGTTACCCGCCCACTGCGCATTCAATTGGCTGTACAGCTGCCAGCGCGGGCTCAGGTACTGCAAGCGACCGAGGCTCAGATTGGCGCGTGTGAAATGTCCCGCGGCGCCGGCGCTGAGCCTATCCATGGTGCGGTCGATGGCTTCGCCGATACCCAGGCGCCCCGCGCTGTAGCTGAGCGAGACAAAACTTTGCCCACCGCCCAGCCAGCGATCCTGGCCACTGGCGTTGATGCCCAGGGTCCACAACTCCACATGCTTGGGGCTGCGCAGGTCGAACAGGTCGATATCGTCTTGCAGTTGCTTGTCGTCGAACTGCAATTGCGCGCTGAGGTTGAAAGTGCGGCTGCGAATCAAGGGCTGCAAAGCGAAGAAGCTGCGCACAGTGGCTTGGCCTTTTGCCTCCAGCACTTCTACGTCCTTGCCCAGTTGGTAGCTCATGCGCGAATAGGAAGTGCCAAGGGTGGTCGACCACGGGCCCACGGGCAGGCTGTAGCCGAAGCGGTAGTAACGTTGGTGCTGATCGCTTTGCAGCAGGCGCATGTTGAGGGCATCACCCAGGCGCAGCGGGTTGTTTAAAACCAGGCTGGCGCCAAGGCGATATTCGCCGGTGTAGCGGTCGCCGTAGTTGTCGGCTTCCAGGGTGCCGGCGTACCAGGGGCCAGGCTCGGCATCGACCACCAGGTCGGTGCTGCCGGGCAGTGATCCGGGGCGCAAGGTGCCTTTTACTTCCACGCCTGGAAGATCGCTGAGCAACAACAGGCTTTGCTCCAGGTCTGCGTCGTAGACCGCCTCACCCGGACGCAATGCCGATAACGGTTGCTGCAACACAGCATCGATCACGCGGGAGCAATTGTTCAACTCGATGCGGCCGTAATGTCCCTCCAGCACCTGGATACGCACGATGCCTTGATCAATGTCCTGGGCGGGCAAAAAAGCCCGCGCCAGTGCATACCCGTGAGCCTGGTAATACTGTGTGATGCGTTGTGCAGCGGCGCGTAGCCCGGCGAGGTCCAATGACTGGCCCGGCAAGTCGGCCAGCAGTTCAAGCAGTTGCTCGCGATTGAAGACCTGGTTGCCGTCGATCACAAAACCTTTCACTTGCAACTGCATACCGCCGCCAGGCGTTGCCTGAGACGGTGCTGAAGGCGGGGGCATGTCCACCTGCACCGGCGCAGAAGGCAGGGGTGCCGCTGCCAGGGATTCGATGTCACGCATCACCTGGCCCGCACTGGGCACTTGTGCCCACGCCGAGGGCACGCCAGAGAGCGCCAGCGCGACACCGACGGCGAGCAAGGGCCTCGTCGCGAAACCGTTAATCATGGTGAATCGGCGCCCGTGCATCGATCATTTCTCCCCTGTCTGCAACAAATTGGTAATGGATAAAAGTGGGTGTCGCCGACGCCCCTGTCAGGGGGAAATCCGCACAGGTAAATGGTGCAATCGTGGCGCTGTCAGCGGTTCCCGGTTCCAGGTGCAGCGCCGTGAGCGAGACAAAAAACGGTGCCTTATTGCAGGCTTCAAGGGCTTTGCGGTGTGCTCGCCAGGTCAACTGTCGGCCCGCCTCTTCCGCGCTACCTAACAGCCCCGCCGGCCGGAAAAGCAGCTTCATGCGCAACCGATATGAAAGCCGCAGCAGATGCGTACTGCTTGGCGGCTGCGGTGGCACTTCAAGGAAGTTCAACCAGAACAGCGACTCGCGGTCGGCGGGCAGCGCTTCGCCGGTGTAGCGGACTTCAAGCGCACTGCGCTGCCCAGGGTCCAAGCGCAACAAAGGACTGCTGACCACGAACGGCACGGACAGGCATGAGGGGTCTTGATTGATCTGGCCCCGGTCCAACCAGCTCTGGGCCAGGATCGGCGCTTCGCCGCCATTACTGATTCGTACCGTCAGTGCCCGTGCATCGGCTGCGTAGACGAAGCGTGTTCCCGTCACCGTCAACGCTGCCTGGCTGCTACTGGCATGGGCCCAAATCAGCAGGCACACGGCATAAAGCGACCTCACAACACACGCTCCTTGCCTGCAGGCCGGGCGTCTATGTCGTGACACACCAGATTGAGCAGCTCGAACGCGCTGCCTTCACGGGCGTGGCGCTCGGGCAGCGCATAATCCACTTGGCATTGCTGGTCGGCATCGCTGCCCCACTCCACACGAATCGAGCCGCGACTCTTGTCACTGCGTACCACCAGCCGGCTGCCCTGCCCCACCGCACCAATGACTTGGCCGCTCTGCACATCAATGGCTGAGGCAGCGAACGGCAGGCGCTGACCATTGCTGCGTTGGCTGTCGATCAACAACGGGCGGGATTTACGCGTCGGAAAATCAAGCATCACTACGGCGCCAGCACGGGGGGCGACACTGCGCGAGCTGACTTGAAGTTCGACGTCGTTGGGCACGCCCTGCGGATCGACATCGATCTGGTTGAGCTGATAGGGGCTCAAGCTGGTGATGACCGCGTAACCATCCTTGCCAATGCTCGATCCTGCATAACCGACACTGGCGCCTTCGGCGTCAAGCGCTCTGACCACGCCCACTGTCTCGCCAAGGGTTTGTGCGAACGTCGCGCCGCCCGGGTGCAGGACCACGGCGCCCGATGCACTGAGTGACTGCTGGTGATAATCCGGCCCCTGGGAAAGACTTGCACCGAACGCGCCTTGGGGCAGACGGTAGTTGACGCTGGCATTGCTGGAGGCACCGCGCTGCCGGTCGGCATGGGCGACCGAAACGGCATAAGAGGCATCGCCGCGCTCATTGAAGCCGCCGGATATACCGGTAGACATCTGCCGGCCTGAGCGACGGTCATGGCTGGCATAACTGTTGATCACCGCACCGCCATGACCATCGCGGCCCAAGGGAATCGACAGCGTGAAGGTGAGCTGCGTGTCGTCTTGATCCCCTGCATATCGCAGCCCGCCCGGCGAGGCGCTATGGCTACGCTGAGCCGCAATCGAGTAGAAATTGCCACGCCACTGATTGCTGTAGCCCATGGAGAAACTGAGGGTCCGCCCCCCATGCTGCCAGTACTGGCTTGAGGAACTGTTGAGATAGACGCTGCCTCCATCGGCGCCCAGCCCCTGGCTGATGTTGGCGTCGAACCGCGCGCGTACGCGGGCAAAGTCTGAGGTGCGCCCTGACTCGTTGCGCGTCCGATCCTGAAGCGCTACGGCATCGTGAAGCCCCAAGTACCCTGAGGTTGAATAGCGATAGGCGAGCAACGAAAAATTCGTGTGGCTATTGGGCAGGTTCTTGCTGTACGACAGACGCAAGCTGGAACCCTGTTGAGTCTGCCCTGCGGGGAGTTCGGTGCTGGCTGCGGTGAGGTCGGCGGCGAAACCGCCGAACCGTGTATTAAGCGCCATGCCTGCCAGGCCGGATACATAGCCGGGGGTCAATGCGGTGCCGCCGTAACCGGTCAGGTTGTTGTCCAGCCCGCGTTGCAGGGTGCCTTGCATGACAACTGGCGGTCGGCCACGCAAGCCGGGATCGACCAACTGACCGGCAACCAAGCTGTAGCGTATAGAGCCTGGACGGAGTAACTGCACGGTTGTGGCAAATGGCACGACGAACCCATGTTCGCGACCATCGGCTTCGGTGACTGTCACCCGCAAGTCACCACCAAAACTCGCTGCTTGCAGGTCGGCGATCTCGAAGGAGCCCGGCGCTACGGTTGTTTCATAGACCAGGTAGCCACGCTGATAGACCGAAACCTTGGCATTGGAGGTCGCGGTGCCACGTACCACCGGGGCGTAGTATCGCTGCGTATCAGGCAACATGCGGTCGTCGCTTTCGAGCTGGACGCCGCGAAACGACACCGCATCGAACAACTCACCACTGGTAGTGCTCTCACCGACCAGCAACTGCGACTTCCAGTCCGTGAGGTCGACCTGACCATAAGCGTAACCGCGCTGGTAACGCCCACCCAATGTGGGTGACCAGGTCAGGCTGGCGTTATGCCGCAGCCTGACACCGCCCAGGTTCAGCCCCATGTTCAACCCTGAATAGGCATGCGTGTCGCGGCGCCCTTGGCTCTGAACGCTGAACAGGTTGGCGTCGTAGTTCAGCAAACCGGCTGTTACGCCACTGTCCCAACTGGACGGATCGACATAGGTGCTCGCGGCGGGCCGTTGCAGGTAGTACTGCGCCACAGTGATGTGCAGTTTCTGTTCGGGCAGGTCAACACGGATGGCTGCACCCGGCACGAAACGCTCAAGCTTGTCACAGGTCAGTCCTTGCGGGAGGACCGCGCTCTGTTGATCACTGCCACGCCCTCTGAGACTACGGGTGAGGTCTATACCCAGACGCGTGAGTAAGTCGCCGCTATAGCACGGTTGTGCATCCGCCAGCCCGGCGACCGCCCGTAACTCGATCTCCTGCGTCGCGCGCCATTGACCATTGACCAGAATATCCAAGCGGTAAGATCCCGGAACATTGCGGTCCGGCTGTTCAAAACGGGTGGTGTCAATGGCCATGCCGGACGCTCCTTGCATTAACATCTGTGAATCGAAAATGATCGGCTCATCAAGCTGGCTGGGCGTCATAGGCTCTGCCTTTGGCGAGTCCTGAGCCCATGCTTGAAATTGCCCTCCCAACAAAACGGCAATGAATAAAAACAGTGCCCAGCGACGACGTTCATTCGCCCATGGCATAGCCAGACCACCGAATGTTCTCGGTCGAAATCGAACAGGTAAAAACATAGTCAGTCCCATGCCGCGGCTGTGCGCCGAAACCGGATAGAAGCGCGAGGCCTGCGACGTTATTCGCCTAAGGGCTGCTCATACATCCGCCTTGCGCCATAGTCATTGATGGCTTCGTAACGCACTTTTAGCCGAACAGCGTGGCGGTTAAGGCGGGTTGAGGTTGTGAGCACTGTCTTGCCGAACGGGGCAACCATTCCGGTTTTGACGGGAAACGCCTGGCCATCGTGGTCGACTTCGATATGGCCGAAGGACACGTAATACGGCGTCGGATTCGCCACCTCGAGGTTCGTCGCCCCCGTGCTTTTGGGCGCCGCCACAAGCGTCCATTTGAGCTGCTCGGGAGCAGCGTCTACGCCCGATGCAAGCGCAGTCGGACGGTAAAGCAGCTTGAGTCGCGTCCTGAAGGCAAACTGCAACACCGCATCATCCGAAGCTCTGCGCGGCGGAGTTTCCAGCACATTGAGCCAGAACAGCGATTCGCGGTCGGCGACAGCGATGGATTGGGTACGACTGATCCTCAACACCGCTCCACCACTGGGGTCAATCCGGCTGACAGCAGGCGCGACAACAAAGGGAACCTGAACATCCTCAGGGGCCATCTCTGCATGCCCATCATCCACCCAGCTTTGCACCAGTACCGGCTCACGACTTGAATTTGCCAGCCTGACCGTAACGTCATCCACATTGGCAGGGAAAATCACTCGAGTGCCTTGCACCACAATGGCTGCCTGGGACGCCTGCACAAACAGCCCGAGGAACACAGCGCCGAAGGCGAGAGAAAACGTACGCGTTATCGGCGCCATGAACCACCTCCTGCATCGTCAGCGGTTATTGATAGGCCAGCGTGTAGCGCACGAACGAAATGCCAGAACCCGGAGTGACAACAGGCGCGGTCGATACGTAAGACGCCTTGTAGGACAGGGTCGCAGTATTGCCTTTGACCACTGCCACCTGAGGCGTTGTTTCCCTTTGGCCCAGCTGGATTTTCTTGCCATTGGCCGTATCGTTGAATACTTGAATCTGCACGCCTGTTGCAGGTGCACTGCCGATCAGCTTGAGATTGCCGGTAACCGAATCGATGTTTTCAACTTGATCGAAATCGATCGAAACCTTGGCGTCGTTAGTGCATTGCGCACCCGACAATTGCAGCTTGAACGGCACAAACGGTGACGCGCTGCCTATCGCGGCGAATGTACCTGGCGCGATCCGCCCCAGTTCCACATTTGTCACGTTGCCGTCCCCTGGCGCCTGGCCGTTAATGTCGCAAGTCACATCTGTGATGCTTCCTGAAAAGTTCACAATCCCATCCGCCGCATAGGTCAGCGAAGGCGCAACTAAAGCACATAGAAAACTGGTTACAACCAGCTTTTTCAACGAGAAATTTTTCACATCATATCCTTATCAATTAAGTTCACGACCATGCAAATAGCAAGTGCAACGCACGATGGTGCGACCACTTAGTTATATGCCTACCGACATCTACCGGAAGACCAGAGCAACGATACAGGAAGCCCGTTCTATTTCTTTATAGATCATTCCTACAAGGACTAAGGACATTTCGCATAGACGATATTTTCTTGCCAATGTCTCTAAAACCACATTTAAGTTAGTGGCACCTTCATCGCATGAGACCTGTATCACTTGCGATGAACTTGGCCCTGCGTAAGCAGTTGGAACGTTACCCTAAAAGGATTTTACGGATGAGCACCATTGTCATCGCCGACAACCATGCGCTGATGCGTTATTCGATCAAGAGGCTACTGGAACAAAACGGCCACACCGTCGTCGCCGAAACTGGGAATGGACAGGAAACCCTGTATATGGCGAACAAACTTGAGCCGAACCTGCTCATCCTGGAACTCGAGCTGCCAGAAATGCATGGGTTGGACGTCATCTCTTTACTGACCCTGGGTAAGTGTTCAAGCAAAATACTCGCGCTCACTGCCTATGATGCGGAGAATTATTTGATCCGCTGTTTAAAAGCCGGCGCCTCGGGCTTTGTCTCAAAAACTGCTGAGCTGAGTGAAATACAAAGCGCTGTAAAAGCGCTGCTAAGAGGTAAGTACTACTTTCCACATGTCACACAAAGAATGGCACAAGCGATTAAGCATACTTATTTATCACATACACCAAAGCCAATAAAACTCACAAGGCGCGAAACCGATATCTTGGAGCTTCTGGCAAAGGGCTATAACAACCAAGAGATCGCCAAGCTCTTGATGATCAGCCATAAGACTGCAAGCGCTTACAAGCTTAGATTATTTCATAAATTCAATACTTCCCACCTGCTTGGCATGATTGACGCAGCGCGTCGGGGAGGTCACATCGCGGGGAGTTTAACGGTCTTATAACAGCGAAACTGCGGTCAGTATTTATCCACTTGAAACCGCTCATATCTGAACTGAACCGGCAGTTCATTTCACGATGCGCAGATATTAGTTTCAACCGGTTAATGATGTAAACACCGTCCCGACTAACGCGTTTCAAGTGATTCCGTTATCCGACATCATGCAAAGCAACGAAAGACCCCAAAGCGCCTACCCCCCAAATCGCAGGCAAAAAAAAGCCACTCGTTAGAGTGGCTTTTTCATTAATGCTTGGAGCGGGAAACGAGACTCGAACTCGCGACCCCGACCTTGGCAAGGTCGTGCTCTACCAACTGAGCTATTCCCGCTTGGTGATGCGCATTCTATA
>Ga0308166_1000373_pt1 | contig 66119 bp, 64 predicted proteins | sample PhyCR2_2_FD_202137 | JGI IMG/M metagenome (GOLD analysis project Ga0308166, IMG submission 202137) | Phyllosphere microbial communities from UC Gill Tract Community Farm, Albany, California, United States - DLSLCC.R2 | ecosystem: Host-associated > Plants > Phyllosphere > Unclassified | place...
GCTCGCACATTTTACCGCTGCTCAGTTCAAACGCCGCTTTATGCCAGGGACAGATGAGCCTGTCGCCGCAGATAGCGCCCTGCTCAAGCGGCGCGCCTGCATGAGGGCATTTTGCCTGGAAAGCCTGGACGCTGTCAGCCTCACGGATGAGTAAAAACTCTGTTTCACCCAGCTTTTTTTTAACCGGCTGACGTTGCGGTAAATCCTTGAGAGCAATAACAAATTGATAGTTCACGACATGGCTCCTTTTCCAACCGTCACGGGTAAAAGCACCGCGCCCGCACGCGCGCGGCGCAATCCCTTATAAACAGTAAGTGTGGCAAAGGATTGGAAAAGCTTACGCCTCAATGGCGATTTTTTTCGCTAATCATCTGTTTCTTCAGTAATTAAAAGCGTGCTGCAGCGCACTGGTGGCAGGCGATGAAGGGAGGCGGCCACCGAAATGGCCGGCTGAGTCTTAGCTTTTTTTGAGGCACTGACTCATAAAGGTTTTACGTGCGTCACCGGTCAGCTTTTTATCTCCGGCCTGGAGATTACAGGTTTTCATTTTTATTTGTTGCGGCGACATGTCCGCGACTTTGCTGTCTTTCTTCAGGCAATCGCTCATAAATTGCTTACGCACATCGCCTTTTAACGATTGGCTGCTGGCATGTTCATTACACATCGCCATTTTTTGCTGCTGCGGTGTTTTATCTGCTGCGCTGGCGTGGCTGCTCATCATTATTCCTGCCAGGACTATCATCAGGATATTGCCTTTCATTGTTTTCACTCCGTTGTGATAAAGACAGTATTTATTCTGGCATGCCAGAAAAGAATCAGACGACTTTTGCTTTGGAATAATACAGAGATCGCAATTTTATTCTGGTGATCAGCGTGATTTTAGCTGTGGGGCCGGTGAAGTAATCGGGTGACAGCGTTTTTTAATAACGCGGCATTGTGATCGTTGTGATCCACTCCGGCATGAATCATGGCCGTATCAATGCTGTTGACGAGGGACTGATGCTGCTCAGGCGGCATCATGCGCAGCATTGCGGTGATCACAAGTTCCAGCGCTTCGATCTGCACGACCTGCTCTTTAGACGCTTCTTCTTTTTCTGCCAGCGTAATTAATAGCTCAGCAATCAGATTTTTCATGCCGGTGCCTCTTCAGCAGGGTGAAGAAAAAAATATCACCCGCCAGAATAAAAAAAAAGGAATTTTTTATTCTGTTTATCAGTACATTAAAATAACAGCCCGGGGGCGGTGTTATCTTATTCTATTTATTGTGAGCGAAACGTTTTTATTCCACTGACAAGCGAGGCGTAACCATTTTGTCATCATGGTAAGCGTCGATAAATGCCTTGTTTTTGTTGCCAGCACGTTCTGCACTTAACTGGCAAAGCGTATCTGACGCTTCTCTGGCCACGGATTTATCATCATGGTAAGCGTCGATAAATGCCTTGTTTTTGCTGCCAGCACGTTCTGCATTTAACTGGCAAAGCGTATCAGACGCTTCTCTGGCCACGGAAAGACAGGGCAGGAAATCTTTCAGCGTCACCGCCTCTCGAAAGGTCAGATCCCGCAGTCCCATGCCACGAACCCTGCTGATTCCCTCTCCACACTACGCGTGTGTCGGGCGACGTTTCCCGAGATAAGCACGATTTTATTGCCTCCGCTCTGGGGTTTATCTGCGGTAATAATAAACTTATTAATCAGTTAACTACGTGCTAAAACCCTGTCGTAACCTGTCGGCATTATTTGAAAATCACTCATCACATTTGAAAAATATTTCAGGTTGTTACTGACAAGACGTAACGGCAGACCTATGTTTAAAAAACCGCCAAATTCGTGCGGGACGTGGGTCGTTCTGATCAACGTAATGCGCCCGATTAAACCCTTGCCGTGCATATCGGGAGCCACTAACTCACCTGACTCTGCCTGCTGCGCATTCGCGTACCGGGCGGGCTGTCTGTTTACGGAGATGGAGAATGAGAGTGCAATCTAACAGCGCCAGCCGTGCTATCACCGATTATTTCAACAGCCCGGACTGGAATGTCCCGCCAGAGTCGGATTTGCTGGCCGTTATTATGCGGGAACTGATGGAAGCCGGGCAGCCCACGACCAATAAAGCCGTTATCGCACGCGTGATCAATAAGCTGGAATTTGAAGGGGATGAGCAACGCCTGCAACGCTATCGTGCCCTGTTAGCCCGGCTGATGGAGGCGCGGCCCCACGAGTGAGCCGCTGTTAACCTACTTCGCCAGCCGGTACTGGTTGGCCTCGCTTACGCTGGCCCGACCGCTGCTGCGCTGAAACAGGCAAAGCTCTCGTCCCCGGCGGTTTTTCATGTGCTTCTGCGGATAGAGCCCTTCAAGCAGTAACGCGCTGTAGCCTACGCTGTCATCGTACTCAACAACCTGACCCAGTACTTTTACCTTGCTTAAGGTGCTGGCGTTGATGCACGCCTGCCGCATCACCTGCTGGCTTTTCTGCCATGCCTCCGGGCTTGAAGCCAGAGCAACCGGGCTGACCAGCAGCAAAAATAAGACTGAAATCCTCTGGAAATATTCCATGCGTTGCTCCTTCTTCGGGCTTAACCAGAAAAAAATTCCCGCCTGAGCGGGAATAAACAAGACGAGCATTGCATATTGATGTAACGAGGAAATCCTTACCCTGTTGATTGAACCGATCGATAACGGTTATCGCCTACCCACAGGGTACAGGCGTTATCTTCGCCTGACGCCATGACAACTCTATGACAATGCGCTGTTTATTTGCCACTTAACCGCAATAGACACGGCTGATATTACCGCTTTTGTCGGCCATAAAGTTCAGACGGGTGAAATTAAAGTCCATCGTTACCGCTGAATTCCACGGGATGGCACGCACTTTTTGCGTGAAACGCTGATTATCGATGGCAGACAACGGCTTGCCCACAAAGTGTTGGTACTGAGATGCGCCACAGCTGTCCGCCTGCGCATCCAGCGGCACGGCGGCCTTGTCGGATTGTGTGGCCGACTGGCAGCCCGTAAGCAGTAAAAAACCGGCGGCCACCAGCGCTTTTCCATAATGATTCACGTGTTTTCTCCTCATGGACGTGTAAAACCTGACTCCGAAGAGTAACAAGCCTGTCAGCAGGTATGAACCGCTAAAATCAAACTTACCGCACAATACCAGGGATTAAATGCTAGGGAATGCGGTTATTGACAGATGAATCGCACTTGCTGGCTAAAATTACCGCGAGAAGCCTCTGATAGTATTTGCGGAATCACCCATGACACGATGAGTTATTGAGGAAGCGCGAGTGGAACTGATCCTTTTTATTAGCTTTGCCCTCTTGTTGACCCTGATCGCGGTCAGCATCCGCTAGCCAGTCATCATGCCCTTGTTGCTGCACGTCTTGTTCTCAGGCTGCGGCGCAAGCGTCTGACAGCCTGTTGCAACCCTCTCTGACAGTGGGTTTGCCCCCTGAATCCATGCACATCAAACCGGCATAACGCCCTGACGGCGTTGAACAAAAAATATTGTGTCGTACGCTCTCTCGACAGCGATCCGACGCGTTGCTACTATGCGTTTATCATCGCTGGCTGGGTCGCCTATGAACACCAATTCCGACAGAGTGACGCTGACACTGTTTTATGTCGGCAGCTTTGTTGTCTATTACCTCGTTACCATGCTGATTACCCTGTTTCCGAATTACGGTATTCTGCGTAATGACGGTTTGCTGGTGCCTGTACTCTGCCTGTTCGAGTTTGCGGTCATCTATCCGCTGTATCGGTTCTACTGCCAGCGTCGTACGGATATTCCATTGGGCTTTTTACGCTCAGGTCAGACGTTACTTTTTATTGGCGCCCTGTTTATTTTAATGGCGGCGCAAACCCAGTACTTACAGCCTGAAGGCTGGCTGGTCGCGCAAACGCAGCAGGGACGCAGCTCGATGCTTATCCTGTTGCTCACCGCCGTCTTGCTGGCCCCGGTATTTGAAGAAGTGCTGTTTCGCGGCTTTTTGTTGCAGGGCTTTCTGCTCTGGGCACCCAACAGCCGTTTTGCCTGCATGCTACTGACCTCCCTGCTCTTTGCGCTGATGCATACGCAGTATGTTCACTGGGAAACCGTGGTAGCGCTGACGCTCTTCTCTCTGCTGCTTTGCTATGCCCGCCTGCGCAGCAATTCGCTGGCCTTGCCGGTCTTTCTTCATACGCTGAACAACCTGATTGCTATCCTGCCCGCCTGGTATTTCGCCTGACAGGCATCATTTTTTTATTGCCCCTCCGTCAATAACCTGCGAAAAATCAGCTAGTATCCTTTTTTAACCGCAGGGATGGATGGTCTGTAAGCCAATGATTACCATGCTGGATGTGGCCCGCAAGGCCGGAGTTTCTAAAGCCACCGTCTCGCGCGTGCTGGCGGGAAATCGTTACGTCAGTAAAAGTACGCAGCAAAAGGTCTATCAGGCCATTGCCGAAACCGGTTATCGCCCCAATCTGCTGGCGCGCAGCCTGGCCACGCAAAAGTCCCAAAATATTGGCTTAATTGTTACCCACTCGCTTTTTAACGGCCCCTACTTCAGCGAGCTGCTGTTTCAGGCTGCCACCCTGACCAATAACTACGGTCGCCAGTTAATTCTGGCTGATGGCAAAACCTGCGCGGACGACGAGCGCGCCGCAATTGAGTTTCTGCTCGACCTGCGCTGTGACGCGATCATTATCTATCCCCGCTTTCTGGACACCGAGGCACTGGATGCCATTATCGAGCAGCACGATATCCCAATTATGGTGGTGAATCGCCAGCTGCCGCGTCATCCGGCCCACTGTGTCTGGGCTACACATCAGCACAATACCTTTCAGGCGACGCGTTATCTGATCGCGCGCGGGCATCACGACATTGCCTTTATTCGTGGTATGACGGGTTCCCCTACCGCTGCCGCTCGCCTGGCAGGTTATGAGCAGGCCCTGGCTGAGCAGGGGCTTGCGGACAGGGCCTGCATCGTGCAGGGCGCGTGGACGCCGGCCAGTGGGATGGCGGCGGCAAAGCAGCTGCTGGACGCGGGCGTGACATTCAGCGCCCTGATGGCGAGTAACGATGACATGGCAATCGGGGCCGCGCTGGCGCTTCATGCCGCGGGAAAACGGCTGCCACAGGATGTTTCTCTGCTGGGATTTGATGATATCCGTATGGCCGAGTTTTTCCTGCCGCCGCTGACCACCGTGCATGTGCCGGTCGCAGAAATGATTCAGCACACGCTGGCGCAGCTGGTCGCCATGCTGGAAGGTCAGGAGGTGGAAGCCTTGCCGCCCTTTAGCGGACATCTGATTGAGCGCGCCTCGGTCGCGGACGGGCCTCATAAGCGGTAAGTCGCGGCATCCCTGCCGCGCGGTCTTAGTAGTCCACCGACGCGTTCAGCGTTGCGCCGTTACTGCGAATCAGCTTCTGATACCAAAAGAAGCTTTTTTTGCGGTAGCGTGCCAGGTCCTTTAACGCTTTTTCATCGCGGTTCACATAAATAAATCCGTAACGTTTGCTGATGCCCTGATGGGTACTCACCAGATCAATAGCAGACCACGGGCAATAACCGAACAGCTCGACGCCATCGGCAATGGCCAGCTGCAGCTGAGCGATATGCTCACGCAGATAGTCGATACGGTAATCGTCATGCACCTTGTTGTCGGCCGCCAGGGTATCAAACGCCCCTAAGCCATTTTCGGTAACGATGAGCGGCAAGGCATAACGTGCATAAATCTGGCGCGCGGTGATGCGAAAGCCCACCGGATCGATATACCAGCCAAACTGATTTTGCTGCAGATGCGGATTATTACAGCCCACGTAGACGGAGCGGTCGATGCCGGCCATTTGCTGATCGGCATGGGGCCGACTGTCGGGGTCATGATGTTCGCCCTCTGCCCCGACGGTGGCCGAAGCATAATAGTTAAAGGCGATAAAATCGGGCTGACCGGCAGCGATGATGGCCATATCCTCATCCTCGAGCGTCGGAAGCCAGCCGCGTTGTTTTAAGAAAGCCCATACCACAGGGTTGTAGCGCCCGTGAACGGCTAAATCCAGATAGAGCCAGTTACGGATTGCAGAGAAATTGTCCGCCGCCAGCACATCCTCTGGCCGCGAGCTTGCCGCATAGACGCAGGAGATATTCGGTGCCGGGCCAATTTTAGCGTCTGGCAAGCGTTCGTGGCAGGCAATCATCGCCTTTGCCTGCGCCAGCATCATGTGGTGATTTTGCTGATACAGGGTTTTCTGTGGATCGGCGGTGCCAGGCGGTAACGTCCCGATCACGTCGCCTTTCAAAATCATCATGTTCTGTTCGTTGATGGTCAGCCAGTATTTGACCTGGCTGCCATACTGCTCAAAACAGGTAATGGCAAAACGTTCAAACGCCGCTACCGTGCGGCGAGAAGACCAGCCTCCGTCCTGCTGCAGGGCCCAGGGCAGATCGAAGTGATAAAGCGTGACCAGCGGTGTAATGCCGTGCCGGCAAATCTCATCAATTAACTGCTGGTAAAAGGCCACGCCCGCCTCGTTTAACGCGCCGTCGCCTTCCGGGTAAAGACGGCTCCAGGCGATGGAGAAGCGGTAGGTTTTTAGTCCCATCTCCGCCAGCAGGGCGATATCCTCTTTAAAGCGGTGGTAGTGGTCACTGCAAACGGTAAAATCCGTAATTGCCTGGCTGAACGTGGCTTTGTCGATAACCGACGGCCCTTTACCATCTGCATCCCATCCGCCCTCCACCTGATATGCCGAGGTCGAGGCGCCCCAGAGAAAACCGTCCGGAAATGCGGTCAGTGTCGAATGTTGCATAAAATCTCCTTTTTTAACGTGCGGCAAGCTCCCGACGCAGTTGAATAATTTCTTCTGCCAGCTCGCGGCAAAGCATCGCGTTCATCAGGTGATCCTGGGCGTGAACCATAATCAGGTTGACCGGGATTTTTCCGCTGCCCTCATCAGCACCGATGAGCCGGGTCTGTATCTGATGCGCCGCCTTTGCCGCCGCCGTCGCGGCGGTCAGCATGCTGTCTGCTCGTTCCCAGTTTTGCTGGCGGGCCGCACGCAACGCTTCCATCGAGCAGGAGCGCGCTTCGCCCGCCTGGATAATCAGTTCGATTACCGTGCTTTCATCGATTTCCATGCATTACTCCTTTACCGGTTGTGCTGCGCTCAGTTCCTGCTGCAGCAGTTGACGCTCGTACATTTTAAAAAACGGGTAGTAAATCAACGTGGCAATCGTCACCAGCACGGCAATCAGCACGATGACGCGCCAGTCCCAGCCGGTTGACCAGGCCGCACCAATTGGGGCGGGCGTGGTCCACGGTGCCAGCGAGATGACGTGGTTAATCAGATTGGTTTTAGTGGCGATCCAGGCAATGACGGCATTGACCAAGGGAGCAAGAACGAAGGGAATAAACAGAATGGGGTTCATCACGACAGGCGAGCCAAAAATAACCGGCTCGTTGATGTTGAACATACTGGGCACGATGCTGAGTTTGCCAATGGAGCGCAGATGGGCAGACTGGCTTCGCAAATAAAGTAATACCAGCCCCATGGTGGAACCGGAACCGCCAATCACGATAAAAAACTGCCAAAAGGGTTCGATAAACACATGGCTGACAGGCTCACCCGCATTCAGTGCCTGCTGGTTCAGGCCGAGATTGGTCAGCCAGAAGGCCTGCAAAATCCCGCCGACAATCACGGCACCGTGAATGCCTGCGAACCACAACAGGTGGCACAGCAGGACGGCGACCAGCACGGCGGGCAGTGAATCCGAGGCGGAGATGATCGGAGAGAAGATCGCCATGATAGCCTGCGGCAGCAGCATGCCAAACTGTGCCTGTACCCACAGGCTAAGCGGAAATAAGGTAATAAAAATGGTAATGATGGGAATGAGCAGGTCAAAGGACTGACGAATTTTCGGCGGCACCTGTTCGGGTAATTTAAAGCCGATGTTGTGTTTCTGCAAAAAGTGCATCAGCTCCGTGGCAAAAAGCGCGACCAGAATGGCGGTAAAAATCCCCTCCCCGCCCAGCGATCCTACCGGCAGCATTTTGCCCGTTTGCGGTGCGGCCACGACCAGAAACGCCATCAGCGACAGGCTGGCCGCCATAAAGCCGTTCATCTTATAGCTGTTTGCCAGGTTGTAGGCGATAGCACTGGCGATATAGAGCGCCATAATGCCCATCGTCATGTTGTACGGCATCATGATTTGTTCTTCATGTGCCTTGACCATGCCGAGCCACCACTGTGCGAAGGCCCAACTGCTGTCTGCCGAAAAAGGAGGATGCGCAAACAGCAGCATGAAGGAACCCACAATCAGAAACGGCATTGAGGCAATAAATCCATCGCGGATGGCGATGACGTGGCGCTGGCTGGAGAGGCGCCCCGCCAGCGGACTGATGCGGTTTTCGATAACGCCGAATAACGATTCGCTTAAGCGGCTCATCCCTTAACTCCTGCTCAGGAAAACGAGAATAACGCTGCACAGGCAAATACAGGCCTGCGATATATTTTTCAGTTTCTTACTCATCAGGGATGAATAAGCTTAAGTGCATCACTTAATATCTTTTCACCCTTCATCATTCCGTAATCCATGCTGTTAATCACTGCGATGGGTTTACTGTGTTGTTGGGCGACAGGCTCAAAATCCGCCAGCTTATATTTAATTTGCGGCCCCAGCAGGCAGCAGTCATAGTCGGCAATAAGATCAGTAAACTCTTCAATTCCCACAGCTTTTATCTCTACCGCTATGCCTTGCTCTTTAGCGGCTTTTTCCATTTTCTGTACCACCATACTGGTGGACATTCCGGCGGCGCAGCACAGCAAAATCTTTGGCATTGTTAATTCCTCCGTGTGATGAATGATTAACGAATACACAGGGTAAAGATTTTCTGCAACCGGTTTCAGATTTGCATGTCAGAAGTGTGAGAAATATCAAAACGTACCGGCATCGCTGTTGAGCAATAAAACCTTCAACAGGCGCGATCATTTTCTGACCCTGAACATCGTCACGGCAGAGATAAAAATCGATGGGGTTGCGGCGTCAGAAATTAACGCGACGACGTGGCGGCGCGTGCTGTTAACAATAAGATTTCACTGCTGTTCAGGCGCGCAAGCCTTATAATGCGTCAGAGCAATCCGATACCGTCCAGCGTGATGAGTGCCCCGACGGCAATTAGCTATACTGGTTTCATAAAAAAGGAACACTCATCCATTTCGTGATGTGCGAACCGGGAGAAGGAGTCGGTTATGTTGATTGGTTTTGTATTGTTGGTGAGCGCCTGTGGACATGATGCCTGTGAAGCGTTGCCGGTGTCGGAGCGCATCTATCCAACGAAAGCCGCCTGTGAAGTCATGGCAAACCGCATTCATAAAGTCCGCCCAAACGTGGTGCTGCTTTGTGGTGAAGTGCATCGTTCAGATAACTGAACAGGCGCAAGGACACAAAAACAGGCAGACAACATTGCAAGGATGCCGTTTAGCGTTCAAAATATAAGCTGTTTTACACCAACACAGTCGTGAATCCCATGAAAAGTAGTCGTCCCCGCCGTCCAACTGGGCGTTGGGTTTATTACATTTTGTATGAAGGCATTCTGTGGCCCTGTCCGGTACGCTGGGAATGGGAAAGCGCCTATGGCGGCTGGCTTCCGTTCTACTATTCGCCAACATTTGAATTTGTGGCGGGCGATCCCGGTAAGGCTTACCGTATTGCGCGCAGCGACGTGCGAACTAAGCGTGGAGAAGAGATGTATGCCTGACGTGTCAGGTGGCGTTCCAGGGAAACCAGGATGCTGTAAGCAGAAAGTAAAGTAACTCCAGCAGCAGTACCACCATTAGCAGCACACCAAGCTTGTGGCGAGAAAGCCACGATTTCATGCGCATATTATCGCTGTCCCCTCATTCGACAACAGTACGTCACGCGTTGCTGGCAAGACGAACCGCCTTTTCCCGTGTTTTGCAGAACCGCCTGCCCCTGCGACGATTGGATGCAGCACACGAAGATGCGCCCGCAGGCGCATCTGAATTCGGCACGATCACCGATGACATCACGACCAATTGCATCACGAAAAGTGACGCAGGATCGTCGTCAGTTGTTCAGGGTGTAGTCGAGCGTGATTTCTGCATTCAGCACCTGAGAAACCGGACAGCCTGCTTTGGCTTTATTGATGATTTCATCAAAGGTGTCGTTATCAATGCCCGGCAGAGAAACGTTGCTGGTTAAGGCGATTTTGGTGATCGCGAAGCCTTCACCTTTTTTATCCAGCGAGACGTCTGCAGTGGTATCGATGCTTTCAGGCTTATGGCCTGCGTTACCCAACATCAGCGACAGCGCCATAGAGAAACAGGCCGCATGTGCCGCACCAATCAGCTCTTCTGGGTTAGTGCCTTTTTGTCCTTCAAAGCGGGTGTTAAAGCCGTAGGGCTGTTGATTCAGTACGCCGCTCTCGGTGCTGACTGTGCCTTTGCCTTTAATATCGCCTTCCCAATGCGCCGAGCCTTTCTTATGAATGGTCATGTCATTCCTCCTGTTGGTAAAGAAGGTAAGTATAGACAACGCATCTGATTTCGCAGCGGGCGACTATGCCGGACGCAGATTGGCTTCCTGCAGGATCGCATTTGCCTGCACCAGCGAAGCCTGGGTGATATCGGCAATGCGCTTCGCGCCGGTTAAAGTCATCGCGACTTTCATCTCTTTTTCAATCAGCGTCAGTAAATGCTCAACGCCGCGCTGTCCCTGTGTCGCCAGCGCATAGATAAAGGCGCGCCCCAGCAGGACGCTGTCTGCGCCCAACGCAATCATACGCACCACATCCAGCCCGTTTCGAATACCGCTGTCGGCAAGAATCGTGATATCGCCTTTGACCGCATCCGCAATCGCAGGTAAGGCACGGGCCGAGGACAGCACGCCGTCCAGCTGGCGTCCGCCATGGTTAGAAACCACGATACCGTCAGCGCCAAAGCGCACCGCGTCACGGGCGTCCTCAGGGTCCAGAATGCCTTTGATCACCATCGGGCCATCCCAGAAATCACGAATCCACTCCAGATCCTGCCAGGAAATGGAAGGATCAAAGTTCTTCGCCAGCCAGCCAATATAGTCCTCCAGGCCGGTAGGCTTGCCGAGATAGGTGGAGATATTCCCCAGATCGTGCGGCCTGCCCTGTAATCCTACATCCAGTGCCCACTTTGGATGGGTGATGGCCTGCCAGTATCGCCGCAGTGCGGCATTTTCACCGCTCATGCCCGAATGCGCATCGCGATAACGCGCGCCCGGCGTCGGCATGTCCACGGTAAACACCAGCGTAGAGCAGCCTGCCGCTTTGGCCCGCTCCAGGGCATTACGCATGAAGCCTCTGTCCCGCAGCACATAGAGCTGGAACCACATGGGGCGATTGATCTGCGGCGCCACCTCTTCAATAGGGCACACAGAGACGGTGGACAGCGTGAAAGGAATGCCTTTGCCTGCGGCGGCGCGAGCAGCCTGCACTTCGCCCCGTCGGGCGTACATGCCGCACAGCCCGACCGGTGCCAGCGCCACGGGCATGGACAGCGTTTCATTAAACAGGGTGGTTTCGAGACTGAGTTCGGACATGTTGCGAAGGATGCGCTGGCGCAGCGCCACCTCCGAGAGATCGGCGACGTTGCGCTGGAGTGTGTGCTCCGCATAAGCCCCACCATCCAGATAGTGAAACAGGAAAGGCGGCAAAATACGTTGTGCAGCGGCGCGGTAGTCACTGGCGGCAGAAATGATCATCAGCGTGTCTCCTTGTGGTTGTCCAGGTGATGGCCTGGTAAACGCGTAATACGCGCCTGTCTGGCTTCATCTTCATCAAGCGTTTTCATCGTGGTATGAACAAAACCAAGATGATCCATCGCCGCCAAGCGGGCGGCCTCGGCATCACCCAGTAAAATGGCGTCAAGCATTGCCCTGTGCTGAACGGTGAGGCGGTCGAAAATCGTCGGGCTGGTGTACATCAACCTGCGGCTGTGCAACATCGAGGACTGCAGCAAATCAAAAAATCCGCGCATGGTTTGTAGCAGCACCACGTTATGCGAGGCTTCCGCGATAGCGAGGTGAAAGCGCAGATCGGCCTGACCGGCCAGATGGGGATCGTCGCTCTCCTTCAACGCCAGCGTGGCGTCAAAAGCGTACTGCAGTCGTTCCTTATCTGACTCTGTTGCCCGAAGTGCCGCATGCCATGCGGTGCTGGCTTCAATCGCGTGGCGCGCTTCCAGAATGTCATAGCGGTAATCCGGATCGTTGGCCAACAGCTGACGAATCGGCTCAACAATGCGCTGTTCAGACCAGGGCTCCTGGGGCTGACGCAGCCAGGTGCCGTCGCCGCGTCGGCTCGTCAATATTCCGCTGCTGATAAGCTGCTGAATAGCTTCGCGCAGCGACGAGCGCGAGACGCCAAGCGCCGCAGCCAACTGGCGCTCGGCAGGCAAACGCATGCCGGGCTCAAGCTGATGGTCGCGAATATACTGTTGGAGGCGAACCCGCAGCGGATCGGCGGACGGCAGTAAGTTTGGTGTCATGGGATCATCCAGGGAAAAACGTAAGCCTGAAGCGTGGTAATGATGCCCACCAGGCAGGTAAATATCAGGCTGTGCTTGACGGTAAAACGGAACAGATCCGACTCCCTGCCTACCAGCCCGACGGCGGCACAGGCAATGGCTATCGACTGCGGCGAGATCATCTTACCGGTCACGCCCCCGGTGGTATTTGCCGCCACCAGCAGGATATCGGAAACGCCGATCTGCTGCGCGGTCGTCGCCTGCAAGGCGGCAAACAGGGCATTCGATGACGTATCCGAGCCGGTCAGAAACACGCCGAGCCAGCCCAGGAAAGGCGAGAAGAAGGTAAACGCATGGCCGGTGTGGGCCAATGCCAGCGCCAGTGTGGCAGAGAGGCCGGAGTAGTTAGAGATAAAAGCAAACGCCAGCACCATCCCGATGGAGTAGATGGGCAACATGAGCTCTTTCAGGGTTTCAGCAAAGGTCACTACCGCAGCCCGGGGCTTCATCTTCAGGAAAATGATAGCCACGAGGGCGGCAACCAGAATAGCCGTACCGGTTGCCGAGAGCAGGTCGAGTTTAAAAATGGCCGGCCAGCTACTGGGCTGCGCGACCACCGGCGGCATTCTGGTTACCCAGCCATCAAGGCCGGGCACAGGGAGGCTGAGCACCGATTCCGCTAAGGCCCCGCCTTTTGCGAACAGCGCTTTAAAAGGTGGAATGCTCCACACCGTGACGGTTGCCGTCAGAAACAGGAACGGCATCCAGGCGCGCACTACCTGCCCTGTCGTGTATTTTTGCCGCTTCACAGGCTGGCCCGCGTGCGGGCTTTCTGTTTCGCTGAAGCGAAAGATGCGCACCGGCTGCCAGACGCGCAAAAACAGCGTCAGCGAAATGAGTGAGGCGAGCGAGGAGATAATATCGGGCAGCTCCGGCCCCAGAAAGTTGGAGCTGAGGAACTGGGCAATCGCGAACGATCCCCCCGCCACAATCACGGCGGGCCAGGTTTCTTTGACACCGCGCCAGCCATCCATAATCGCCATGATCCAGAACAGCACGACGATCGTCAGTAGCGGAAGCTGACGGCCTGCCATCTGACCGATGGCAAAGCTGTCCAGCCCGGTCATCTGGCCCGCCACAATTATTGGGATCCCCATCGCGCCAAACGCCACGGGCGCAGTATTGACGATCAGGCACAAGCCTGCGGCATAGAGCGGATTAAAACCGAGCCCCACCAGCAGCGCGGCCGTGATGGCGACCGGCGCGCCGAAACCTGCCGCACCTTCTAAAAAGGCGCCAAAAGAGAACCCCACAATCAACATCTGTAAGCGCTGATCGGGCGTGATCGATAAGATGGAAGCGCGGATGATGTCGAACTGACCTGTCTTAACCGAGATCTTATAAACAAAAACCGCCGCCACGATGATCCAGGCGATGGGCCACAGGCCGTACATAAAACCGTAAACTGCTGACGCCAGCGCCTGCTGTAGCGGCATCCGATACAGCAACAGCGCGACCAGCAGCGCAAGGACGACCGTGAGCGTGGCGGCCTGATAGCCTTTCATCTTTAACCTGATTAACGCAAAGAAGAAAAACAGAACAGGAAGCAAAGCAATCAGGCTGGAGAGCCAGATATTGTTGAGCGGATCGTAATTTTGCTGCCAGATCTGCATGCCATGATCTCCATAAGAGGATGAAAGCGATGCGCGATCGGCAAACCAGGTGGCGCATCTGTCACTTCAGCCGCGCCGATTGGTCCTACCAATTTGGCAATCAGCGCTTGCTTGCTACAGATACTTAACCCGCTGTTAACTCTAGGCAACAGTTACTGCACTATTTTTAACGTTATGTGAGCCGCTGAAAACGTTTTGCTGGTTTGGTAGGACCAATTACCGTTCAGGAAAGGCCTGTTTGTAGCTTTCAGGATGAAAACGCAGGTTCAGGCCGATCAGCATGACCGTTACGCTCCCCTGCAACAGCCAGATAGAGGAAAAGTGGCCTGTAAGTTCATGCAATTGCCCGGCAAGAAACGGCATACTGCCCGCGATAATAAAGCCGACGCCCTGCATGAATGCCACCAGACGCGCCCCGGCCTGAGGATGCGCCAGATGGTCCAGCGCCAGCACCAGGGCAAGGGGAAATGCGCCGCCCAGGCCAACGCCCGCTATCCCTGCCCACAGCCAGGCTGGGTAGAGCGGTGCCACCAGCAGGCCTGTTAATCCGCAGAGCTGAAGTGCCAGCGTCAGCAGAAGCAGCGGTCGCCTGTCCGCCCCCCGCACCAGCAGGGGAAACACCAGGGCACCGGCAACCTGACAGGCAATCATCACGCCCAGCAGGCCGCCGCCCGCCTGCGCGCTCCAGCCCTGTTGATGATAAAAATCCGGCAGCCAGGCCACACAGATGGCGTAGCCGCCGTTTACTAACCCAAAGCTCAGCGCCAGCGTCCATGCGCGCGTATTGCGCCAGACCGAGGGCATAACGGCTGATGTCTGCCGGGACGGGGACGCCGCAGGGATCCTCCACCACAGCATGACGGCCAGCAGCGCAGGCACACTCCAGCTGCTGAGCGCGCCCTGCCAGCCCAGGTGCGCACTGATCCACGGCGTCATCGCCGCGCCCAGCCCACCGCCGCCCATTAACGCCGCCGCCCATAGCCCGGTGATCATGGCGCTGCGCTGCGTAAAGCGCTGACGGATCAACCCCGGCATGGCCATTTGTACAATCCCGATGCCGATACCGCCAGGAACCGTGCTCCACACCAGCCAGGCGCCTTGCGCGATAAAAAACCGGCTGGCCAGCGCCAGTACTAACAGCGCCAGCCCGCTACACAGCAGCCTACGTAGCGGGATACGTTGCAGCAGCGGCGCGCTCACTAAGGCTATTGCCCCCATCATCATCATGGGAATCGCGGGCAGAAGTGAGGCCGCCAGCGAAGATAATCCAATACTTTCCCGTAGCTGCTCCAGCAGTGGACTAACGGATGTCATCAGTGGCCGCATGTTCAGTCCGGCCAGTATCAGGGCGGCAATCATCAAAAAAGGGTCTTTTTTCATAGGGGATCCTGGAATTAAACGTTGTCAGCCTGACAGCAGCGATTACTATTTGGAAATGAAATAACAGGATGACAGGCAGTGGAAAAATGAATCGCCAGCCCATGTTTACGCCCCAACAGCTGTTGAGCTTTGTTGCCGTATGCGAAACCACCAGCTTTACCCGCGCCGCCCAACGGGTGCACCTGTCGCAATCGACGGTCAGCCAACAGGTGCGACGGCTGGAAGAGATGGTTGGTAAAACGCTGCTGGCACGCTCGTCCCACCAGGTGCAGATCACGGAAGAAGGCGAAAAACTGCTGGGCTATGCCCGCCGGATCATTGCCCTGAACGGTGAAGCCCACGATGTACTGAGCGATAAGTGGCGCGATGGCATCCTGCGCCTTGGCGTTCCGGAAGACTTCGCCGCCCCCACAGCGGGACTGCTGGCGCGGTTTAGCCGCGAACATCCGCACCTGCGGCTGGATGTCATGAGCGGAATGCAGGTGGAACTGCGGCGCGCCTGGCAACGGGAAGAGCTGGATATCATGCTGATCAAGCAGCCTTACGGTGAGCGCCCACTGGCTTCGCGCCCGGAGCCGCTGCTGTGGCTGGACAGCGCCGCGCATCCCTGCTTCGAGCAGTCGCCGGTTCCGCTGGTGTTATTTCCGCAACTGGGGCTGTACCGGGAGGAGATCTGCCAGACGCTGGATTTACTTGGTCGCAGCTGGCGAATTGGGTACAGCAGTGCCAGCCTGGTGGCACTCTCCGCCGCCAGCGCCCAGGGCTTAGGGATAACGCTGCTGCCGGCCAGCTGTCGCTTACCTTCGCATCGGGTTCTGGATAGCCAACAGGGTTTACCGGTGATTGATACGTTTGAGCTGGCACTGTTTTGTCGTCAGCCCGAAGATGTGCTGCAGCGCCAGCTGGCGGATGCCCTGGCCGACTTCGCCGGTCTGAACTGGCAGTGATTTTTTAAATAGCAGGCAGTGGAAAACAACCCAGCAGAGAAAGCCGCAGTTTGTCAGATTAAAGACTCACTCACTTTCGCAGGAGTCGCTGATGCAGACCGCTTTACCTACCAGCCGCCGCCGCTTTCTCCGCCAGGGGGTTCGCCTGACCGCCGCCAGCAGTATGATCATGGCCGGAATGACCGCCCCGGGCATGGCCGCCAATCGCAGCGCACCGCCCGCGTCCTCTGGCAAAGCTTTGCCGCAAACCGCTCACTACGTTTTACGTAATGTAGTGCTTGAAGAGGGCTTCGGACGTGACGGTGACGAGATTGTTGAGACGAAAACGGCGCGCTACGACATCACACTTCGCGATGGTCGATTTCATCAGATCAGTCCGGCCGGACAAGGTGACCGTTCACTGCCGTTTTGGGATGCGCAAGGTGCGCTGCTGCTGCCGTCTACGCAGGATATGCACATCCATCTCGACAAAACCTTTTACGGCGGCCCCTGGCAGGCACCGCGGCCGCGTAAAGGCAAAACGATTATGGACATGATTGCCCGCGAACAGGTGCTGATTCCACAGCTGCTGCCCACCTCTCAGGCCCGAGCCGAAGGGCTTATCGCCCTGCTGAACGCCATGGGCACGACCCGGGCGCGCAGCCATTGTAATATCGATCCGGTCAGCGGCCTGCAAAGCCTGGAACATCTGCAGGCCGCGCTGGCAAACCATCCCGATTTCCCCTGTGAGATTGTCGCCTTCCCCCAGCATGGATTGCTGCATTCTCAGGTTGATGGGCTGATGCGCGAGGCCATGCAATCTGGCGTGCAGTATGTTGGCGGACTCGATCCCACCCATGTGGATGGCGCGATGGAGAAATCCCTGGATGCCATGTTCCAGATTGCGCTCGACTACCAGCGCGGTGTCGATATCCACCTGCATGAAACCTCTGCTGCTGGCGTGCAGGCGATTCGCTACATGATTAAGACCGTGCAGAATAATCCCTCGTTACGCGGTAAGGTCACCCTCAGTCATGGTTTTGCGCTGGCAACCCTACAGGGCGCAGAGCTGGACAAGATGATTGCCGATCTGGCCGAGCAGCAGTTCAGCATTGCCTCCACGCTGCCCATCGGCAAGCTGACCATGCCCGTGCCACAGTTGCAGGCGGCAGGGGTAAACGTCATGACGGGCACCGACAGCGTGATCGATCACTGGTCGCCATTTGGCACCGGCAGCATGCTGGAAAAGGCCAATTTATATGCCCAGCTGTACGGGGGATCGGATGAATTCTCTTTAAGCCGCGCGCTGGCGATTGCGACTGATGGCGTGCTTCCGCTTTCTGCCAGCGGCGAACGCCAGTGGCCGCGCATCGGCGACAGCGCCAACATGATGCTGGTTGAGGCCAGTTGTTCGGCGGAAGCGGTGGCACGGATTTCGCCCGTGATAGCGAGTTTCTCGCGGGGTAAACCGCAGTTTGTGCGACAGCAGGTTTAACGCAGATGCGCCTCACTTTACGCAACGGCGCTAAAGTGAGGCGCGGACATCTCAGGCACAGCGATGTTAAGCCCGGCCAGCCTCCCTCTTTTTCGACATTAACTCCATCGCCAGCGCATAGAGCGGCGCGCCGTCAGGGGCAACAGGATCGTCTTCTGCATAACATCCGATCATAGAGGCAACTTTATCTGCCGATAAGGTTTCACCATAAAGATGGAGCGTCAGGACAGCACGACCAACGATTTTTAGTACGTCTTCATGCAAGATCTGCGGGATATTATTCAATGAAAAAACCCTCTGCCAGTGGTTATATCGATCTATGTCGCTCAATATAAAGGAGTTACTCAATGATTTTTACAGGGGCTGAAGCCAATACTTTTACATTACTAATGCTATTTACCCTGTAAAAAAAACGGGCTTTACCGGTCAACTCAATATTCGCTCTTATAAACAAAAGATTATGAATTTATTAACGTTGTCAGACGGTTATCGAACCCGATCCTGGCGAATGTATTCCGCTGTCATTCATTAAAATAATCCACCTAACGCACATCATCTTCAGTTTATTCTTAAAAAAACTCGCGTGAAATGGATATTATTTATTCATAAGGTTAACGTTGCCGTTGCGCACGCTTTCTGACAGACTTGCGCACGCAATGATGCCCCCCACTTTTAGCCGCAGAGGCCGCACCCGTGACCGCTTTTTCCTCGCTTAATTCTCTTCCCGACAGCCAGCTCGATAACCTGCGCGAAATGGGCTATACCAGCATGACGCCGGTTCAGGCCGCCACGCTGCCCGCGATTTTAGACGGACGCGACGTGCGTGCGCAGGCCAAAACCGGCAGCGGTAAAACCGCCGCATTTGGCATTGGGTTGCTGCAGCATATCGACAGCGCTCACTTTCAGACGCAGGCGCTGATTTTATGCCCGACCCGGGAACTGGCCGATCAGGTCAGTAACGTCCTGCGGCAGTTAGCCCGCTTCACGCGCAACATTAAGATCTTAACCTTATGTGGCGGCCAGCCTATGAGCGCCCAGCGCGATTCGCTGGTGCATGCGCCTCATATCGTGGTCGGCACACCGGGCCGTATTCTGGATCACATTAAGCGTGAGACGCTGAAGCTGGAAAGCCTGCGTACGCTTGTACTGGACGAAGCCGATCGCATGCTGGAAATGGGCTTCCGCGACGATATGGAAACGATTATCGCTGCCACGCCAGCATCACGTCAGACGCTGCTGTTTTCCGCGACCTGGCCGGAAGGCATTGCCGCCCTGAGCCAGCGCTTTCAGCGTGAGGCGCTGAGCGTGGTCACGGAAGAAGTGAGTGAACTCCCTGCTATCGAGCAGCAGTTTATTGAAGCCAGCCACGGTGAAAAGCTGTCTCTGCTGATCAGTCTGCTCAGCGAACGCCAGCCCTCTTCCTGCGTGGTGTTCTGTAATACCAAGCGGGAGTGCGATGATATTGCGGCTGCGCTCAATGCACGCGATATCAGCGCCCTGCCCCTGCATGGCGATCTGGAACAACGCGATCGCGAACGGGTGCTGATCCGTTTTGCCAACGGCAGCGGCCGCGTATTAGTCGCAACCGATGTTGCGGCCCGTGGGCTGGACATCAAGTTGCTGTCGCTGGTGGTAAACTATCAGCTGGCCTGGGATCCGGAAGTGCACCTGCATCGCATTGGCCGCACCGCGCGCGCTGGCGAACAGGGCGCAGCGGTGAGCTTTGTCGCTGCAGACGAAATGGCACGCGCTCATGCTCTTGAAGACTTCCTGCAACAGAAGCTGCCCTGGGTTGCGGCCAGTTCGTTAAAGAAAAGCAGTAAAGCGTTACCGGCCGCCATGATGACGCTCTGCATTGATGGCGGGCGTAAAGCCAAAATCCGCCCCGGCGATATCCTGGGGGCACTGACGGGCGAAGCGGGTTACCGGGCTGACCAAATCGGTAAAATCGATCTCACCGCGACTCATGCATATGTGGCGATAGAAGCGGCCCAGGCTAAGCAGGCCCTGGTCAAGCTCAAGCAGGGCAAAATTAAAGGCAAGACCTGCCGCGCAGTCCTGTTAAAAGATTAAAAAAAGGGCGAGACTCACTCTCGCCCACGCTTTTATGGCTCATCTATCCGCGTCACGTGCAGCGTTGTTTTATCGCCTTTCCCCTGCACCTTGCCACTCACCCGCACTTTGTCATTAGCGGTATAGGTTTTACCACCGAACGTTTTTTCCGGCGCGATAAAGGTCACATGGCCGGTATCGTCACGAAACTGATAATTATCGCCCTTTAATTTTTTAACGATATAGCCTTCCAGCGTGACGTAACCGCCCTGGCGGAAGTCACGGATCTGATCGATGTGGGTTTGCCCGGTATCTTCAGATCCTTTATAGCCCGCATCCTGTTTGCTCTGCGGCGGCGGCGTATCGCCTGTCTTAAAACCACCTTGCTCTGCATATGCACCAGACGTTGCCATGGCTAACAAGGCGGCCAGTAATACTTTTTTCATCTCGTACTCCTTTAAGGGAAGGTGTCCATGTTGAATAGTCACTGTTAAGCCTGGCACAAGAATATGCTGCCGTTAGATTTTCCCCTCTCACCTTTTTTCACTTGCTGCCGATAACTTCATCACAACCCTTTTCACCTGCTGCGCTGATGCTGAGGCAACAATGGATAATTTTCAGAAAGAGATCGACGAGAGAGCAAATCTCGCGTTATCGAACAAATTTGAGCTGCTGCTGTTTCGCCTGGGCTCTGACCAGTTAAAAGGTAAATCAGAGCTGTTTGGTATCAACGTATTTAAACTGCGTGAAATTGTACCGATGCCGCCGATTACCAAAGCCGCAGGCATGCGTTCGCCGTTGCTCGGCATGGCCAGTATCCGCGGACAGTTTATTCCGGTGATTGATTTACCGGCTGTCGCAGGCTGTGTTCCAGAAACGGGACTTAACCTGCTGCTGGTGACCGAGTACGCGCGAAACACCCAGGCGTTTGCCGTCGAGTCTGTCGAAAACATCGTGCGCCTTAACTGGAGCCAGGTGCATACCGCTGAAGCCGGGATCGGTGGCCGTAATATCACCAGTATCGCCTGCCTTGATGACGATGAACAAAAAAGCAATCTGGCCATGGTGCTGGACGTTGAGCAAATTTTGTATGACATCATCCCGTCTGTGCGCGGCGTTGAGCCGGAAGCCCCGAAAGAGCGTCAGTTCAAAATGAAGCCGGGTTCAGTGGCGATTGTGGCGGAAGATTCAAAAGTTGCCCGTCAACTGCTGGAGCAAGGCCTGAAGAGCATGGGTATTCCCGCCATCATGTGCAACACCGGCCTGGAAGCATGGGAAAAAATCAAAGAGATGCATCAGCAGGCTCAGGCCCAGGGTGAATCCATTCACGACAAGATTGCGCTGGTGTTAACCGATCTGGAAATGCCAGAAATGGACGGCTTTACGCTGACACGTAACATCAAGCGCGATACGACGCTGCGCCATATTCCTGTGGTGATCCACTCCTCGCTTTCTGGCAGCGCAAACGAAGATCACGTGCGCAAAGTCGGTGCCGATGGCTATGTGGCGAAGTTCGAACTGAACGAACTGTCTGACGTGATTTTTAAAGCAATGGAAGCCGCGAGCTAAGACGTAACGGGCAGCTTATCCCTGCCCAGTAAGGCTTGATATCCACCACTCGAGAATATAAGAATGCATAGTGAAACGCTTCCCGTCATCCGTAAGTCACTGTTTCGTGGTCGTGTCCGTCAGCTGAGCTGGATTGCAGCGATCGCTTTCTGCCTGCTGTTCTGGGGCGGCGTGCTTGCCCTGATGGTTTAGTCAATAGCAGCGGAACGTTGTCGGAAGGGAAACAAAAAAGGCTGCCAGTGGCAGCCTTTTATTACGGTAAATGCAACAACGCTATAGAACTCTTTAGCCTTTTCAGAGCGCCTGAGGCTGGCTCTGAGCTGCAATCCTTGTCGCGTTAATCTGAACAACGACCGTTTTGCAAAAAATGCATTTCGCTCCATGCGGGTTGGCTCTTGTCACATCGAAATGTGATGTACGGTACTGCGAGCCACTACAGTGAGGACATTTAAAACGCGTAATTTTCAGTCCTTAGAGACCAACAACGTTCGCAGCAGCTGGGCCTTTGGCGCCATTTTCTACTGTAAACTCAACTTGTTGACCTTCATCTAATGAACGGAAATCTGTGCCCTGAATTGCAGAGAAATGTACGAATACATCTTTGCTGCCGTCCTGAGGAGAGATGAAACCGAAGCCTTTCTCAGCGTTGAACCATTTAACGGTACCGCGGATTTTGTTAGACATGTTTAATTCCTTAATAATAGAGCCTTCCGGCGTAATGGCCTGAGAACAGATTTTAATCAGAACGTAAGAGAAGACTCAAAAAGAAGGAATGTCTCGCGACAGGCTTAGAGATGAGAACTGCTTTGGTTACTTACTTTGATAGTGTCTGTTAATCAAACCGACGATTCATTAGGTCATATCCTGCTGATGCATGCAAGGGTTATTTTAAAATAGTTGCGAGTGGGCCAGATGAACGTCATGCGCAGAAATCTGGCCCGTTCATCTGTTACGGTTTGCGAATATGCACGTGGTGCCCCTGCTCGCCTGCCGCCAGGTCGTCGCGCAAAGTAAGATCCGGTATCCTGTAGTCGCCGTCGTTTTGCCGATAATAGGCGACAGGTTCGGTCACAAACAGATTATCCAGACGCTCGCCCAGCTCTGCACACAGTGCTGCAAAGCGCGCGCTGTCGGTGCGGCCGGTGCGATAAAGCGTAAAAGGCGGCAGCACGTCAAAACCGGGATAAAACAAGATGCCATGCTGAATGGGGAACAGAATGTCATCGATATGGCCGTTGATGCCGCGTGGGCTGTAGTGGGATTCCCATCCGCCCATCGTGACAACCAGCATCGCACGCTTCCCTGCCAGCGTACCTTCGCCATAGCGGTCGCCCCAGTGCGTATCTGAGTGCTCCCCCACGCCATAAGCAAAGCCGCAGGCGTAAACACGATCGATCCAGCCTTTCATGATTGCCGGCATAGAAAACCACCAGAGCGGAAACTGTAAAATCACCGCATCGGCCCACAACAGTTTTTCCTGTTCCTGGACAATATCTTCACTCTGGAAGCCGCCTTCAAAAGCCTGGGTGGATTCAAAAGAGGGATCAAAGCGTTCGGCATTCTGGCGATGCTGCGTATCAGCGGGCGATACGCGCGCCTCCCAGTTCATGGCATAGAGATCGGAAACGCGCACCTGATGACCCAACTGCTCCAGGTGGCTGACGGAGAAACGCGCCAGCGCGCCGTTAAGGGAATGGGGTTCAGGGTGGGCAACAACGATTAACACATTCATAAAATCACCTGCTTTGATGGGAATCTGAGATGTAGCCTGCATCCGAATGTGCTATCAGTAAAAGTAAATGAATGGATATTCACTATAGGCAAGACTGATACCATGAAACCCGATCTCAACCTGTTAATGACTCTAAATGTGCTGTTACAGGAAAACAGCGTGAGCCGGACGGCGCAGCGGCTAAATCTTTCTCAGCCTTCTGTCAGTGCCCGGCTTGAGCGCCTGCGTGAGTGGTTTAACGATCCCCTGCTGATCCCGGTATCTCATGGCATGCGCCCCACCGCGCGCGCCGAGGCGTTACGCCTTTCGCTTGAGCAACTGAGCGGCATGATCGATGAGGTGGTTGCTGCGCCAGGCCCGTTTATCCCTGCCGACGCCGTTCAGGAGTGGCGCGTGGCCGCCACGGATTACGGCGCACAGACGGCACTGGTTCCCCTGATGGCAGCATTACGTCAGGAAGCACCGGGCACCCGGCTCGCCATTCTGGATATGAAACCCGCGTTGATCGCGCAGCAGCTGGAAAAAGGCACGGTCGATCTGGTGCTTCATTTGCGTGACGGCGTGCCAGACGGGCTGCATATCCGCCCGCTATTTCAGGAGCGTTATGTGGTGGTAGGACGTCAGGGTCATCCCGCCCTGCATTCTGATATCACCGCCGAAGCACTCTGCGCGCTGGAGCATGTGGTGGTATCGCCAGACGGCGGCGGCTTTCGCGGAGTGACGGATAGCGTGCTGGAAGCCAGAGGGTTGAGCCGGAAAGTGGTGCTCTCTGTGCCCCACTTTCTGTTAATGGGCAGCGTGCTAAGCACCAGCGATTTGGTGGCGTTGATGCCGGAGAGAGTGGCGGCGATGATGCCGGGATTAATGACCGTGAAGCCCCCGATGGCGATTCCGGGCTTTGAGCTGGTGATGCTGTGGCATGAGCGATCGCACCGGGATTTAGGGCATCGGTGGTTGAGGGAAAGGGTGGTGGGGAGGTTTTAATGGAGACGGTATGGTGAGGTTCTGAGATACTATTAAAGTAATTGATATCATAAAGGTGAGTGATATGGATAAAGAGTTACACGCCGAAGCGAGTAAGTTCTTAAGCTACATTTTACGGCATAAACCTGAAACGATTGGTTTAACTCTAAATGCGGAGGGGTGGGCAGATATGGATGCATTGATCCGCCTTTCAAAAGTGAAAGGCCATCAATTTGATAAGGACCTCATTCGCACTATTGTTGAAGACAGCGCGAAGAAACGTTTTACCCTCTCTCCTGATGGCTTACATATTCGAGCCGCACAAGGACATTCCTCTCAGCAGGTAGATATCCGTTATGAAGAAAAAACACCTCCTGCTCTTTTATATCATGGGACTGCTACACGCTTTCTGCCATATATCTTAGGGGATGGTCTTAAACCCCAAAGTCGTCAATATGTCCACTTATCTGGCGATGAAAATACAGCCGTTCAGGTTGGACTGCGTCACGGTAGGCCTGTCGTTTTGAAGATTCAGGCTCTGGCTATGCATGAACAGGGTTTTACTTTTTTTCAGGCTGATAATGGCGTCTGGTTAACCAGAAATGTCCCATTCAGTTATATTCAACAATAAGTAAGCTATTGTTCTGTCTGTTCAGCTTTGTAACGGGCAGACTCACATTTAGCAATTATTAACCACTCAGTAAAGCTGTCTACATGCCCTCTTCCTTCCCAGCCTGCTGAAGCAAATGCATGAATATAGTAGATTTTTGGCTCTTCTGTTGTATCTTCGCCATCAAAACAGACAATATCATCCGAATAGCGCAAGTTTGCGAAAGGTATCAACTTACGGTCAGGATAAAGCTCTTTGATTTTTTTACACCAAAAATCAACATAATTTTGTGCACAATAAAAAAACCACCATGGTTCTATATCTTCTTTTTGCTCAACTGCAACATAATTGATGAAGCTTTCTGGTAAGGAAAAATTTGGATACAAATATTTTCCATACATTGCTAATACATCGGTCATTTATTTATCCTTCCCCGTTACTTTTGGAAATTCAGCCGAACCATTAGGATTGTTTTTACTAAATCCACCTGACTGATTATTAATTCTTCCAGTAATAGCCTCACCCCAGGTTTTAGCTAAACCAAAACGCCCTGAATCCACCATATCTTTTGGTAATGCTTCGTCAAAATCCCTAAGATTAGCTTGAACTTTTGTTCCTGCCTCTCTTGCAGCTCTAATCCGCGTGTCATCCATACTGGTCACTTTTCCATCTGGCATTTTGATGGCATCCACTGGTTCTCCTTTCCAGCCATCTTTTTTCATACTAGAAACAAGATCATCGTAAGTATATTTCATACCATTACTTTGTTCTGTTTTGTTATATGAAACGGTATTTTGAGAGAATCGGATATCATTAGCATCAAAGGAGGAGACAATTCCTACTGGTTTAATTGGACCAGATACAGAATAGAGTTCCCCCCCTTTGAACGAATCACTGTCTTCTTGGAAAAGATCTGGTTTCGATGGGTTTAAAGGTATAATTTTGACGGGGACATTGCCATGTTGATGTTCTTTTTCTAATTCATCATCGTCAAGCGCATTATTCTCAGCCGCATTTTTCCCCGCCTGAGAGCCCGCTATGGCTCCTGACGCGCTGCCGTTTGCCAGACCGCCAGCAAGCCCCGCGGCCAGCGTTCCGAGTGCGCTGATGGTTTGCTTCTGCTCTTCACTCAAATCCGTCCGCGCGATACCCGGATATATCTCCTGAGCGATAAATTCGCCCAGCGCTGCACCACCGGCACCGGACAGCGCACTGTTGCCCTGCGCCTGTGCGATTACAGCCCCCACAACCGCATGCGCCATCAGATTGGCTGCGGTATTCACCACTTCCTTGCCGTCAGGGCCTGTTGTGGTGGTATTTTTGTGGATCAGTTCGGCGAGGTAAGGGGCGGTTGCGCCAGCCAGTGCCGCTTTAAAATCTCCGCCTGCCAGTCCCTGCACTGCTGCGGTGGCCCCCTGAATCCCCCGCTGTAATGAACTTCCGGTACCGGAGTCAGCGATTGCTATTTTGTACTCAGTTGTGGCTTTAAGGCTCGCAATGTAGGCATTACGTACTTTTTCAGACGCGCCTTCAGGTGCGCGTCTGGGCTTTCTTCAGCGCACCAATCTCGCCCTGTGTACGAGCAATATCCGCCACCTGACTGCCAATCTCGCCAATCATCTGCGCGGTCTGCAGTCGCTGCTGTTCTTTCTCTTTGTTAAAGATCGGGCTGATGCTGTCGTTGGCATGTGCCGTGTCACGACTCAGCGTGGCGGTATGCCGGAAGATCTCTAAAGATGAATGGTCCGGTTTGCCGGGGTACTTACAAGACGACGCCGGGCGGGCATCAACTGCTTTCAGCGGAGGCCGCAGGCCGACTTACTCCGGAGTTTGCTTACCGACGATGACGCGGCCGACGCCGCCAGGGACGGCGGCCACGCCCGATGCCACACGCGGCGGCGCACGCCATAATGCAGATTAGACGCATACAAGCGCACGGGAAGGGTTATGTGGTGTTCTGAGGCTGACCGCGAGAGTGCGTATAATCTCCCGCATTATGTTTAATGGCTGTAAGCCGAGAACCCAGTTGACAGAGGAGTGATAAGGCCAGTCCCGGCGCACTGCCATTTACCCCGCGCACTCCGCACCTGATGAAGGCAGATCGCGGCAAGGAAGCCGCGCTCTGCCATCCACCGAACCAAAGATCGGGATTTCTCTAACTTTTAAATACAGAAGATCCTTTTTCTAAATAATTTTCCCACCCGCTCATTAAATGATTAATATTTTCTATTTGAGAGTGTGTTGATGGATCATATCCATCAGAAGGAGGCATGTATTTAATAAAGCTTTCTATTTCATATGGATAATCAAAATCAGCATAAATAACTTCAACTTCAGCTAATGGATCGTCAAAACTATTACGATTATTCCAAAGCCAACTCAGAACAATAAATAGCCACTTTTTTTTGATTTTTGGATCATCTTTCTGCTCAGATTCCGAACATAACTCCTTTAGAAAAGGAGCAATGTGATTTGTTTCATCAGGCATAACGAATGACAATTCGAGTTCAGGACTAGTATAACTTCCTGTTAATACATTCTTTTCTGCCTTCTTTATTGGTACGTCTGAGGTAATGAGGTTATTTTCATAACCCCACCTTACATCACACCATGAAAGGTGAAAATTTTTATCAATAAAATCAAAAGGTATTGGATATAAATTCATGTCATTTTACCTTCGGCAATCGTTGGTTAGGAGCACCGGTAATACTGCCACCTTCAATAAATCTTTGGTGTGTGACGTTTCCTTTATTATCATAGATGTATTCAAATATACCTTTCTTCTCATTAAAAGAACCTTCCGCTTGCAGTAATTTCCTTTCTATACCATCACCGCCTTTGATAGTGAAAACTTTTCCATCCATCAATTGTTCGCGGCTCAGGTAACTTGCACCTCTATGAGTAGGATCTGGTTTTAGCCCACTGCCAATTCGGTCTGCTTCCAGTATTTTATTAATAACCGAAGATTTTAATGCTGTATCCACTATACCAGTGGTTTTTGCGACAACCTTCTCCGTCAGTACCGCGCCACCTTTCACCACCCCGGCACCGCCAGCCAGCAACCCGGCTATATCGGTGACCAGCTTGCCACCTTCAACACCGGCATTAAACGAGCCGCTGGCCCCGGCTTTCTGGTACTCTGCTTCCATCCGGTCAATGCGATCTATATAAGACTGCTTCACCGCATCCGAGACGTTACCCAGCACATCACCGCTGTTAAACAGCGTCTTCAGTGCTTCGTAAGTTTCGACCGGACTGCTGGCCGTTTTCACGATACTGTCCACAGCATCATATAGCCCTGCCGGAACCCCGGCGACCATACCCGCCGCAAAGCTGCCATCCTGACCTAAGTCAATCGCTGTCCATTTCGCCTGCGCTCCGGCTTTGCAGGCCACAGTCTGACATTCCGCGATTTCTTTATCTTTCTGCGCCTGCTGTTTCTGGCTCAGATAGTTATTCTCAACCGTAACCTTCCCGGCCTGAGCAGCAGCAACCATATCTGCAGCCCCACTCCCCACCAGACCGCCAGACAGACCCGCTGCCAGTGTTGCCAGCGCCGAGACGGTTTCTTTCTCCCTGTCATTCATTTCGTACGGCTTCTTGCCGTAGATTTCACTCGCCAGCATGCCGGTCAGCTCGCCTGTCACCGCCCCTGCGGCTCCTGCTGCGATATTTTTGTCCTGCGCGGCCGCAAGCGCCGCATTGACAACCGCATGCGCCATTAACCGGCTGGCCGGGTCTAAATCTGAATGTCCAATCAGGTTAGCAATATAGGGGGCTGCGCCACCGGCAGCGGCGGCGCGGATATCACCCGAAGCCAGTCCCTGTACGGCAGCCGTTGCGGCTGTGACAATGCGCTGCACGCTCCCGCCAACGGCGTAAGGGGAAGCACTGAGCGCTTTATCGTAATAGCTCTGCCAGGCCTGTTTGCTGATTTGCTCACTGGTCGGCGTCTTACCCGGATTCGCTTCTTCCCAGTCCTTTTTAGCCTGCTGCAGCTTTTCCGGACTGACCTGCTTCATGTCATTATTTGCAGCACGCGTCGCTTCAATTGCGCCCTGCGTTTTGACAATATCGCCTACCTGACTGCCAATCTCGCCAATCATCTGCGCGGTCTGCAGTCGCTGCTGTTCTTTCTCTTTGTTAAAGATCGGGCTGATGATGTCGTTGGCATGCGCCGTGTCACGACTCAGCGTGGCGGTATGCCGGAAGATCTCTAAAGGTGAATGGTCCGGTTTGCCGGGGTACTTACACTTGGGCTGGATTTGTTAACTCTTACAGATTAGGGAAAACTTTGGAAACAGAAGTATTTGAGTAAGTTCCATCATTGGAATTACTATTTCTTCCCATAAGCTTACCACCAATCCCTCCACCAGCCATACTAACTCCCCCCGTCCGAATCAATAACTCCCTGTTTTTAATTTGATTCACTGATCGGCATTACGGATAAGATCGGAATTTATATTTATCTCATAAGAGTAATTCTGGATAATCTATCATTCTGATTAAATTGTAGATGAAGCGTATACCCCTCATTTTCATATCTTATCCAACGGTCAATATGACCCATAAGTGGATCTATTTTTCCACCACCTGAATCTAAGGGGTGGCCTAGTATTTGCATAGCCTCATCCTCCGAACTATCAGTGGATAATGGTAACTCCCCTTTATATTCAGAAAAACTCTCATCCTTAGTTGTGTAAAAAGTAATTTGATCTATTACTTCACCTTCCAATAAGAATAAAACACCAGATTGTAAAAAAGAATAATATTTCCTGTCACCTAAAACACTCTCCTCGATATTAGGCAACTCATGAAAATCACTTGAAATATTAACAAACTTAACATCGAATTTTGAGCGACCTAACAAATTAACAAATTCATCCCATATCAACATTATTTTGTTACTCCTGTTTGAGAATTTCTTTTCTTGATTTCCATTATTGCGTCATCGACGATTTTAGGATCATATCCTCGATCCAGCATGTTTTTTCTATGTACTTCTGTATCGCGACATTCTGCACCACAAAGATCTATTGCGTCTTGTTTTATTTGGGACGGCGTATTTTTACCACCATAAGTGCGGCCTGCCTGATGTACATCTTTAGGTACTTCAATAGCTGTTGCATTATTATATAGATTTTTTTCCTCGGTTGGAGTTAACTTTCTTCCCAACTCATTTTCTTTTGCCTGACGAATAGCAGCAAATGACGGAATATGATCATGCTCTAATCCATCGCCAACGACTGAGCGATCTTTAAGTTCTTTATATGACCCAACATCTAAAGGTTTAACTGCCTGAATCTCTTCGCTGGCCTTATTAATCAGCTTCGATGCTTCAGCCACGTCGCCATTCTTCAACGCTGCTTCAGCGGCCTTAATAATTTTTCCAGCTGCATCACCTGCCCCTGGGATGATACCAATTACGGCTGCGAGATAATCCGCCGCCGACTGCGCTTCCGCAAAACTCTTTATATCACCCACGATAGGCACGAAGTCCGCACCCAGCGATACTGTTTCTTTCAGCGCTTCACGCCGCTCTTGGTACATTTTCACCGAGCAGGCCTCGGCGCTCATGCCACCGCAGTTGGCCTTTTTATAGCGATCGTTTTCGGCTTCAACCTGCTCATTGGCTTTCTGCTCAAGCGTTTTACCTTCAGACTGCGCCTGCGCGATATCAGCAAGAGAGTTATTTTCAACCGCATTTTTCCCCGCCTGAGCGCCCGCTATGGCTCCTGACGCACTGCCATTTGCCAGACCGCCAGCAAGCCCCGCTGCCAGCGTTCCGAGTGCGCTGATAGTTTGCTTCTGCTCCTCGCTCAAATCCGTCCGCGCGATACCCGGATACATCTCCTGAGCGATAAACTCGCCCAGCGCTGCGCCACTGGCACCGGACAGCGCACTGTTGCCCTGCGCCTGTGCAATGACGGCGCCTACAACCGCATGTGCCATCAGATTTGCTGCGGTATTCACCACCGGCTTGCCGTCAGGGCCTGTTGTGGTGGTATTTTTGTGGATCAGTTCGGCGAGGTAAGGGGCGGATGCGCCAGCCAGTGCCGCTTTAAAATCTCCGCCAGCCAGTCCCTGAACAGCCGCAGTTGCCGCCTGGATCCCCTGCTGTAATGAACTTCCTGTGCCGGAGTCAGAGTCAGCGATTGCTTTTTTGTACTCAGGGGTCGCTTTAAGGCTCTCTATGTAGGCATTGCGTGCTTTTTCAGATGCGCCTTCGGGTGGGGGGCCCTTTACCTCCTGGGCTTTCTTCAGCGCATAAATCTCGCCCTGCGTACGAGCGATATCTGCCACCTGACTGCCAATCTCGCCAATCATCTGCGCGGTCTGCAGCCGTTGCTGTTCTTTCTCTTTGTTAAAGATCGGGCTGATGCTGTCGTTGGCATGCGCCGTGTCACGACTCAGCGTGGCGGTATCCTGCTTCTGATTAGCCTGATCGCGCACCACTATCGTACCGTTAGCCACTGCTGACTGGGTAGTCCCTTCAGCATGCCCTTTTCCACCTGCGCCTGCCAGCATGGTGTTAGCCATATTCCCGGCAAACTGACCGCCCAGACTGGCACACGAAATCATGCCAATGCACGCCTTAACCCAAATATGATTTTAAAAATATTCCCTTAACTAAAATGCACTCCCTTGAGAATTTCCCGAATAAAAATAAACATGAAATCCCAAGGTAGTCCCTGGCGGAAGCCCATTTGTGGGACGCGATTTATTTATGTTTTCTGATTGAAATATCGGGTAATTATTGGATAAAAATGCGTCAAAATGAGAGGAGGTTTGTCGAAAGGTTAAGGGAACAAAAAGAGATTTAACTGAAATTTTGTGTCAGGGCCAAATAAATTAAAGCCCCTGAAACAGATACCAGAGGCTAATGAACACTGGCGTTATGCGCAACTCACGCGCTGTGCAGCGGGATCAATCAATAGCCTGTCCTCTGGCTGAATGATATCCAGCACTGCGCCCTGCTGACAGATAAAGGAAATACCGGCCTGCTGAGCAATGATTGCGGCATGTGACAGCGTGCTGCCCTCCCGCAGGCAAATGCCTTTTACCAGTTGCGCATCCAGATTAACGACCGCTGACGGAAAGATATCGTCTGCCACGATAATGGCGGGCACGTCTGGTGTCGGCAGCCTGATGTCGCGCCCTTTCAGATGACACAGAGTACGGTACAGTATGTCTTCGATATCAATAAACCGCGCCTGCAAATACGCATCATCCAGGTGCTGATATTGCTGGCTTAATTCCATTAGCACCTGATACCAGGCTGATTCAGCGCAACACGAGTCATTACGGATGACCTTACAGGCAGCGTCAAACAGGTCGGGATCGTCCAGCAACGTGTGATGGCCTGAGAAAATAGCCGCCACCGAAGCACCATATTTCTTCTCTGCCAGGGCAGCCAGCGCATTCAGGTCATTGAGCGTATCTACTATCGCCTGCTGCAGCCGCCGCTCTTCCTGCCCGACATCGCTGCAAGGGTGCCTGGCAGGCTGCGCCAGCGGCAGGGGATAAAACACCGCTTTACCCTGTACCTTCTCGACGGTGGACGCCGATGTTTTTAACGCCATCGACTCGGGATGTTCGCCAAAATCTTCCGCCGCAAGGGATTCAAATGCCGCCAGGGCACGCTCAGCATCGGGCCCACTCGCCGACAAGGTAACGGCGTCATGACAGCGAACCTGAAGCAGAGCAATCTGGTTGAGGCTGTCTGGCTTCACGCACTGCCCCTGTTTCTCTAACACCAGATCAGCGTTCATTCCCGCCAGTGCAGCGACCAGCCGCGAAGCAGGACGAACGTGCAGACCGTGGTGGTTCCTGATGGTGACTGTAACCGAACGCGCGTCAGAATCGGGCGCTTGCGCGGGCAGCGAAGCGGCGTGCGCGGGAGGCGTTATCCCTAACTGGGCCTGTTTCGCCGCCAGCGCATTCATGGCAACGTCAATGACTGTGTCGATGTCCGCTCCCGCCGCCGCGCTGACGGTGGCCGCCAGCGTGCCTTCCACCAGCGGTGCTGCACACAGGCGCACTTTTTCAGCAATGACCGGATCGAGCAGATCAAGTGCCGTCTCAGCACTGAGCAGGGCACTTCCCATATCCATCATGACCAGCACATGATCGGTATCCGCGACAGCCTCAATCGCCTCCATCACTTTTATCGGATCCGTGCCGATGGGATGATCAGGATCGTCAATGCCGGCGGCGACCGCGATCCTGCAATTATCGCCGGTTAACATTTGCCGGGCCAGCATTTCCACGCCCTCGCCTAACATTGCACTGTGTGACACGATCACCAGGTTTACCATTCCTCTCTCCTTACTCCCTGGCGGCGGCGGCCAGCATTTGCATCATGAACATGACCGAGGTTGCACCGGGATCCTGATGACCGATGCTGCGCTCACCCAGATAGCTGGCGCGCCCTTTGCGGGCCTGCATGGTGATAGTTGACTGGGCGGCTGACTCCGCCTGCTGGCAGGCGGCATCAAGAGCGGCGTTGAGTGAGACATTCTGCTCACTGGACTGACGCAGTGACGCCACGACCGCGAGCCAGACGTCGCACATGGTTTTATCGCCAGGCTCGGCTTTACCGCGGTTAATGACCCCTTCCGCCCCTTCACGAATCATCTGATACAGCTCTTCCAGCGTCAGGCTCTGATGCGCCTGGGTAACCTGAGCCGCACGAATAAAGAACGTACCAAACAGCGGCCCGCTGGCTCCGCCTACGTTTGAGAGCAGCGTCATACCGGTATTTTTAAGAATAAAGCCGATATCTTTATCTTCGACAGAAGGCAGCTTCTCGACAACTTTACTGAATCCCCGATGCATATTTAACCCGTGATCGGCATCGCCGATTTCACGATCCAGTCCGGTCAAAAAATCACTTTCACGGGTAAAAACTTCACCACAGCGGTAAAGCCAGCTCACAATTTGGGCGCGGGTCAGTGACATATCGATCTCCTTATTGGCCCCAGTTCAGGGCTGGTGTATGGACCGGCGCATCCCACAGCGCCAGGGAATCATCGTCCACGCTCAGCAACGTGATGGAAAAGCCCACCATATCCAGTGAAGTGCAGTAACTGCCTACCAGACTGCGCTCAAGAGTGATCCCCTGCTCTTCACAACGCTGCGCCAGGCGGTTGTACACGCCATATAATTCTGATAGCGGCGTCGCGCCCAGGTTATTGACCAGCGCAATGACTCTGTCGCCGCGTGTTAAAGCCTGCTTGGTGTGCTGCACTTCTTGCCAGCTACCGCTATCGACATCCCAGTGACGCAGCGGGCGGCTGTAGGTGCCATTCTCCAGCAGGGTTTCAAACATCTCATCGACCGTGTTATCCAGCGAAGTAAAGGTGCGGCGATCGATACCCGGCTCGCCATGAATCCCGACACCAAACTCCATTTCATTGTCCTGAAGTTCAAACGAGCGCTTTCCTGCAGCGGGAACGGTACAGGCGCCCAGCGCGATGCCAATAGAGTGACCACAGTTATTCAGCTTACGTCCCAGCGCAGCGCAGGCTTCAAGGGAATCGCCCCGCTCTGCGGCAGCGCCAACCAGTTTTTCAATCAGCACGGTATTCGCCACGCCACGACGTCCAGCCGTATACAGGCTGTCTTTTACGGCGACATCATCATCCACGACTATCGTCGTGACCTTCACGCCGCTTTCGTGCAGCAGTTCGGTTGCCGTTTCAAAGTTGAGGATATCGCCGGTGTAGTTTTTAATGATCATCAGTACGCCCTCACCGCCGTCAATTTTCATGGCGCACTCAAACATTTTGTCTGGCGTGGGTGAGGTAAAGATTTCGCCGGGGCAGGCGCCAGACAGCATGCCATGACCAATAAAACCGCAGTGCATAGGCTCATGGCCGCTGCCGCCGCCCGAAAGTAGCGCAACCTTTCCCACTACAGGCGCATCGGCTCGCGTCATGCAGACGGGATCCTGATGAAGCGTCAGTTCAGGATGGGCTTTTGCCAATCCTGCCAGTTGTTCACTCAATACATCTTCCACACGGTTAATCAGCTTTTTCATTCTTTATGCTCCGTTGGATGCGGTTAGCTGTCACTCTGCCTGAGGCAAAGACAACCCGATTACGGGGGAACGGTAACGGCGGCAGACCGCTCGTCGACGCACTGATTCTCATGGAGTCGACGAGAAAAAAAATGTCAGGATGAAGAGTTTCATAACGGAACATCGTGAGGTTTTTTATGTTCCATAATGAAACATATCACGCGTCTGTTGGGTAAAAATGAGAGGCAAAGCAAGTCATGACAGCGGAAGCGATAAATAAAGACCGTTGAGCAGGCAGGTTTATTAGCGGCAGACAGCATCACGCGTCATGTAGTCAGGAAAATCGTCGCCGCATTTTGCCGTTTTACACTGCTGGAGACGATCGCGATCGCAACATAGCATTCAAACCTGGTTTATTGTTCCAGTATGAAACGTGCGGAGCGGTAAGGTGTTCCATATCAGAACGTTGGCCGCAAAACTTTTTCACCTCCATGTCGCGCGTAAAGTGAAACGCGACGTCGGCCATCATTCGGCTTTCACTGCAAGTCGGGCCAGAGAGATGCCAGCGTTCACTATGCGAACATGTTCTTACTTGAGGGTGAAAGGAATGCCAAAAATTATCCAGTCTCCAGCGAAATATATTCAGGGCCCCAATGCCGCCATGTCCTTCGGCCAGTACGCAAAGAACCTGGCCGATCGTTTTTTTGTGATTGCCGATGACTTTGTAATGAACATGGCGGGCGATAAGGTGTTGAGCGGCCTTGCTGAACATGACGTCACCTGTCATGCAGAACGTTTTGGCGGGGAATGTTGCCGGACTGAAATCAACCGGCTGATGACGTTAGCAGAACAAAACGGCTGCCGCGGCGTCATCGGATTAGGGGGCGGTAAAACGCTGGATACGGCCAAGGCGATTGCGTGGTATCTCAAACTGCCAGTGGTGGTTATCCCCACCATCGCCTCCACCGACGCGCCCACCAGCGCATTGTCGGTTATTTACACCGAAACCGGTGAGTTTGCAGAGTATCTGATCTATCCCAAAAACCCCGATATGGTCGTGATGGATACTACGATCATTGCCAAAGCACCGGTACGTTTACTGGTCGCGGGAATGGGCGATGCCCTGTCCACCTGGTTTGAAGCCAAAGCCTGTTACGATTCTGGCGCAACCAGCATGGCAGGCGGCAAGTCGACGGCCGCAGCGTTAAGCCTGGCGCGGCTGTGCTATGAAACACTCCTGGCGGAAGGCGAAAAGGCTCGCTTTGCGGCTCAGGCAGGCGTGGTAACAGATGCGCTGGAACGTATCGTTGAGGCCAACACTTACCTCAGCGGGATTGGCTTTGAAAGCAGTGGTCTTGCCGCCGCGCATGCCATTCATAATGCGTTTACCGTACTGGAAGAGTGCCATCACCTTTATCACGGTGAAAAGGTCGCGTTTGGTACGTTATCCCAGTTAATTTTGCAGAACAGCCCGACAGAAGAGATCGAAACCGTGCTGGCGTTCTGCCAGAAAGTAGGATTGCCTGTCACCCTGGGGCAAATGGGCGTGAAACAGGATATCGAGAAAAAAATTCAGGCGGTTGCCGAGGCGGCCTGTGTGGAAGGCGAAACCATCCACAATATGCCGTTCCCGGTCACACCAGACAGCGTTTATGCGGCGATTATCACTGCCGATCTGCTAGGACAGCAGTGGCTGTCGCGTTAATCTGTCACAGGTAAACCGCTGGCCCGAGTCTCCGGGCAACGACTTCCCCCTGGCTGCGCGGCTGGGGGGATTCTTTATGGTCTTTCAGCGGAAATGGATATGACAGTGTTCGCGCCCGAGAGCGATAAACACGTTTCAGCGGTGATAGCTCAGTCATGGCACCGCTGCAGTAAATACATGCAGCGGGATAACTGGCAAGCACCGCATCAGGCACAGGGATTAACTTACGCGTCGATTTGCCGCCGCAAAACCGCCCTGCTCACCATAGGCCAGGCCACGCTTGAGGATGCGTGGGAATATATGGCGAACCGCCCTTGTGCGCTGTTTATTCTTGATGAATCCGCCTGTATCTTAAACCGTTGTGGCGATGCACAGACGCTGCTGGATCTTGAGAAATTAGGCCTGCAGGAGGGAAGTTACTGTGCGGAAAGTATCATCGGTACCTGCGCCCTGTCGCTGGCCGCGCTTGAAGGCCAGCCATTAAAAACCAGCCGGGAACAGCATTTCAAACGGGCTCTTCATCCCTGGTCTTTCTGCTCTACACCCATATTCGATAATCACGGTCGTTTATTTGGCTCCATCGCGTTGGCCTGTCTTTATCAGGATCAGGCGCCCTCCGATCTCTCGCTTACGCTTTCTGTTGCCCGGGAAATAGGCAATTCACTGTTAACAGACAATTTGTTAGCCGATTCCAACCGCCATCTGAACCAGCTTTATGGCCTGCTGGAGAGCATGGACGACGGCGTCATGGCGTGGAATGAGCAAGGCGTCCTGCAGTTCCTGAATGCCCAGGCAGCCCGGCAGTTGCACCTTGATGCCTTAACCAGTCAGGGAAAGAATATCGCTGACCTGATCACGCTGCCGGCTCTGCTGCGCCGGGCGATTAAGCAGGTACAGGGATTAAAACATGTGGAAGTCACCTTTGAGAGCCAGCATCAGTTTGTTGATGCGGTGATTACCCTGAAACCCATTGTTGAAGTTCAGGGCAACAGCTTTATTTTACTGCTCCATCCGGTTGAGCAGGTCCGTCAACTCATGACCAGCCAACTGGGTAAAGTCAGTCACACCTTTGAACAAATGCCAGAAGAGGATGCCGACACGCGTCGTTTAATACATTTTGGTCGTCAGGCAGCCAAAGGCAGCTTTCCTGTCTTACTGTGCGGGGAAGAAGGGGTAGGTAAAGAGTTGCTGAGTCAGGCAATTCATAATGAAAGTGACCGGGCAAGCGGCCCTTACATTGCGGTTAACTGTCAGCTTTATGCCGACAATACACAGGGAGAGGATTTTACAGGCAGTGCACCCGGCGAGGATAGAGATGGCCGTTTAAGCCGTCTGGAACTGGCCAGCGGCGGCACGTTGTTTCTGGAAAAGATTGAATATCTGACACCCGGACAGCAATCCGTCCTGCTTCAGGTCATCAAGCAAGGCGTGCTGACCCGCCTTGATGCGCGGCGGCTGATCCCCGTTGATATTAAAGTGATTGCCACGACTACCGTTAATCTGGCCCATCTTGTGGAACAGAATCGTTTTAGCCGTCAGCTTTATTACGCATTACATTCCTTTGAGATTGCTATCCCGCCCTTGCGCGCGCGGCGTAACAGCATTCCCTATTTAATTAATCACCGCCTACGCAGGCTGGAAAAACGTTTTTCCTCGCGCTTTAAACTTGATGACGAGGTGATGACGCAATTAATGGGTTATGGCTGGCCCGGTAATGACTTTGAATTAAACAGCGTGATTGAAAATATTGCTATCAGTAGTGAACATGGCCATATCCGATGGAATAACCTACCAGAATCGCTTTTATCTGAGCAACCTGACAATGCCGCAAACGCCTCTCTGCTGCCGGATAATCTTTCATTTAGCGCGATTGAAAAAGAAGCGATCCTCCAGGCTGCCCGCATGACTCAGGGCAAAGTACAGGCGATGTCTGATCTGCTACACATCGGCCGCACCACGTTGTGGCGAAAAATAAAACGATACGCGATTGATGTAAGGCAGTTTAAACCCAAATAACGGTGTTCACTGCCTGTATTATGGGTTCAGCCAGACGCTGAGTGCTGTTCTGGCTGTCATTCCCTTTCTACATCACGATACTCGGCACGATGATCGCAAGGAATATCAGTACAATCGAGGAGTGCTTAACCCAGTAATAGACTGTCCTGTTCCGTTTTTTTAAATTCTGTCCAGCATCGCGAATCGCATTGACGTATTTAAAAATGCGGTTGATGAAACCCGTTTTGTCATTTTCGTCATTGGGTGAGGCTGCTGCCGACATCAGGGTACTGCCTACCCAGTGATTAATGGCCTGTGCCCAGCGCCACTTCATAGGACGCTCAATATCGCAGAATAAAATGATACGCGTTTGCTCACTTTCATTCTGTGCCCAGTGCACGTAGGTTTCATCAAAAATAACCGCCTGCCCGTCGCGCCAGCTGTGACGTTGTCGATCCACCTCAATAAAGCAGCGGTCATCGTTGGGCGTCACAAGGCCGAGGTGATAGCGCACCGATCCGGCATAGGGATCGCGGTGTTTACCTAAATGACTGCCCGCCGGCAGCTCTGCAAACATCGCCGCTTTGACTGAGGGGATTTTACTGACCAGAGCCGTGGTGACCGGGCAGAGCTGCTGGGCAGACGGATGTGCGTCGCTATACCATTTAAGGTAAAACCGTTTCCAGCCACGCTTAAAAAAGGTATTAAACCCTGCATCATTATGGCTTTTGGCCGCTTTGATATGATCCTGAAGACGTATCGCCTCTTCGCGAATGACCTGCCAGTTATCGGTCAACTCGCGAAGCTCTGGAAATTCCTCTGTCGAAAAATAGGGCTGTTTCGCTGGCAATCTTGAAAAGCCTGTCATGAACATATTAACAGGTGCCATAAAGGTCGAGTGATCAAACAACTGACGCGAGAACTTTTGTTTTTCTACACCGCGCGAGTGTGCATAGATTACGCTAATAATAAAAATACCAATAATGATGGCAGCCACCATACAACGTGTTCCTTATGTTGCAAGAATGGATGGTTTCTTGCGGAGATTTAATGGAAGAATAATTTTTAGTATTAAATTGCAAAATTTTTTGTCAAGTAGTGCGCTTTCAGGTATTACTCCCGCAACCTGATTTGACGTCGTTTAACAATCGTTTAAATAACAAAGACTGGCATCAATGCGTTCCACGAATATATGCGGCTGGTCACTGGTGAAGATGACCTGATTAACGCCCTACAGCAGGGGAAATAAAAATAAACAAAACGAAGCACAATTTCGCTCGCCTGCCAGCGGAACCTGCTCAATGCAAAACCGTAGATCCCCGCCGGGCAGGCAAGCTACAGGACTCAAGGATTTCGCAGCCTTGAGGGCGAACGCATTCAAGACAAATGCCGCAGGCAAAGCCGCACCAAATAAAAAACACGCCCCCACAGACGCGTGTTTTCAGGAGGCATCCGCCGCCAGACAGTCAAGATACAGAGCACAAGGATTTCGCAGCCTTGAAGGCGAACGCATTCAAGACAAATGCCGCAGGCAAAGCCGCACCAAATAAAAAAACACGCCCTCACAGACGCGTGTTTTCAGGAGGCATCCGCCGCGCTGAGGAGAGAGCGAAGGCCAGGACGGCGCGGCAGGGAAGCCGCGACGAGGACGGCTGCGCCTGGGACGGCGCATCCGGACGGTCCGTCAGGCCGCAGGGAACGACGAAGGAACAGCGGCGGCTGCCGGACGCCGGGATTGTTAAGGGGCTGGCGCAAGCCCCTTAACCCGACCGCCTGCACGGACAGGCTGAAACTCCCCGGCGCCTGGCGGGCGGAATCTGCACGGAGCAAAACCGTAAATACCCGCAGCAGGCAAAGTATGCGCCAGCCTTGAGGGCAAACTCATTAAAGAAAAACCCTCCAGGCAAAGCCACACCAAATAAAAAACACGCCCCCACAGACGCGTGTTTTCAGGAGGCATCCGCCGCGCTGAGGAGAGAGCGAAGGCCAGGACGGCGCGGCAGGGAAGCCGCGACGAGGACGGCTGCGCCAGGGATGGCGCATCCGGACGGTCCGTCAGGCCGCAGTGAATGACGAAGGAACAGCGGCGGCTGCCGGACGCCGGGATTGTTAAGGGGCTGGCGCCAGCCCCTTAACCCGACCGCCTGCACGGACAGGCTGAAACTCCCTCACGCCTGGCGGGCGGAACCTGCTCAATGCAAAACCGTAAATCCCCCGCCTGGCGGGCGGAACCTGCTCAATGCAGAACCGTAAATCCCCCAAACGGGCGGAACCTGCCCGGGGCAACATGACGTGAACTCAGCCCCCTGACTACTCCACCGCCTTCTTCTCAGCCGCCTCAACCTCGCGATACCAACGCGGATGGTGCTTTCTCGCCCAACGACGGCTTACCTTGCCCTCAATCATCCCCGTAATAGAGCCTTTAACCCAAAACGCCATATAGACATGAATCAAAATAGCGTGGATCAGCACGATTGCGGCGACGGCATGAATCAGCAGGCTCCAGCGGATAACCGTGATGGGGAAATATGCCGCAAGATAAGGCCGCCAGATAATAATGCCGGTCACCACCAGCACCACAATCAAACACATAATGGCCCAGAACATCATTTTCTGGCCCGCATTATATTTGCCTACGTCGGCTACTTTGTGCTCATTGCCCTTAAGCACTTCAACAATCCCTTTTACCCACGGCACATCCTGCCTGTCCGGGATGTTGTGGCGTACAAAGCGCAAAAACATCACCATCAATAACACGAAAATCAGTACGCCAAAAAACGGATGTAAAATCCGTCCCATCTGCGGCGTACCGAAGGTTGCTGTCAGCCAGTGTAGCGTTGGAAAGAACAGCCCAAGGCCGGAAAGCGCGACCAAAAAAAAGCTGATCACCACGGTCCAGTGACAGGCGCGATCGATAAATCGGGTACGCAGGATCATGTTGCGCTTACTCATGATCGTTCTCCTCTTCATTATCCGTCTCTTTATTCGGACCAATACCCACATAGTGATAAAGGAGCGCGGCTAAGGTCACAATCAATCCCGTGGCGGAAAGCGGTTTGAGCACGCCCTTCCATACATTAACCGGCGTAGCGATTTTTGGATCGGCGGGCAGATGGTGGTAAAGTCCCGGCTTGTCCGCATGGTGCAGGACATACATCACATGTGTTCCCCCCACGCCCTCTGGGTTGTAGAGACCCGCATGGACATAGCCACGTTTTTTGAGCTGTGCCACGCGCGCTTCTGCCATGCTGAGCATCTCTTTTTTGCTACCAAACTGGATGGCACCTGTTGGGCAGGTTTTTACACAGGCGGGCTCCTGACCCACCCTTACTCTGTCCACACAGAGCGTGCACTTATAAACGCGATTATCATCGGGATTCAGCCGTGGCACGTTAAACGGACAGCCGGCAATGCAGTAACCACAACCGATACAATGCTCAGACTGAAAATCCACAATGCCATTCGCATATTGAACGATGGCGCCGGCAGAAGGACAGGCTTTGAGGCAGCCAGGATCGGCGCAGTGCATGCAGCCATCTTTACGAATTAACCACGCCAGTTTGCCCTGCTGCATCGTTTCGCTGAACCGCATTACCGTCCAGGATTTCGCACTTAACTCCATCGGATTGTCGTAGACGCCGGTGCAGTGACCGACATCATCACGGATATCGTTCCATTCTGCGCAGGCCACCTGACAGCCTTTACAGCCAATGCAGATCGAAACATCGATAAGTTTTGCCACTTCTGCCTGAAAGTCCCGCGCCTGAGGCGGTGGCGTTAAACTGTTGGTCGCAGAGCGTTGAAGAATATCTTGAGATTGCATAGACATGGGTTGCCTCCTTACGCCCGCTCAATGTTTACCAGAAACGCTTTGTATTCTGGCGTGTGTGAGTTGGCATCACCCACCGATGGCGTCAACGTATTGGACAGAAAGCCTTTACGTGTTGCGCCTTCAAATCCCCAGTGGCAGGGAATCCCGATGGTATCCACGCGTTTACCGTCGATGGTTAACGTCTGCAAACGCTTCGTGACCACGGCTTTCGCCTTGATAAAACCGCGTTTAGACATCACCTTAACCATGTCTCCTGCGGCAATACCTTTTTCATTTGCCAGAGCCTCGCCAATCTCAATAAATTGCTCAGGCTGAACAATGGCGTTAAGTCGGGCATGCTTGGTCCAGTGGCGAAACAGCTCGGTAATGGAATAGGTGGTGGCGACATAAGGAAACGCATCGGCTTTGCCCATATTGGCAATATCGTCACTGAAAATTCGCGCCACCGGGCTGGAGACGACATCTGGATGCAGAGGGTTAGTCCCAATGGGTGACTCAATCGGCTCATAATGTTCCGGGAAAGGGCCATCATTCATTTTGTCGATCGAGAACAGGCGCGCAACGCCTTCCGGGTTCATGATAAAGGGTCCGACATGGCTGTCTGGCGCAGACAGGTTGTAATCCGCAACGTCCATCCCTGCCCATTTTTTACCATCCCAGTGCAGCAGCGCGCGTTTTGCATCCCAGGGCTTGCCCGCGGGATCGGCCGAGGCTCGGTTATAGAGAATCCGACGATTGGCTGGCCACGACCATGCCCATCCCGGCGTACAACCCAAACCATAAGGATCGCTGTTGTCGCGATTCGCCATCTGGTTGCCCTGCTCTGTCCAACTGCCGCAGTAGATCCAGCAGTAACTGCTGGTGGAGCCATCATCACGAAGCTGTGCAAAGCTGCTGAGCTGCTCCCCTTTTTTCGCGATTAACCGGCCTTGTGCGTCATACAGATCCTGAAGCGCCGTGCCGTTTGCCTCACGGGCAAGCTCTTCGGGGTGCGGGTCACAGGGATCGTGATAATTCCAGTTAAGGTTGAGTAACGGCTGCGGATTAGCCCCGCCCTCTTGCTGGTAAAGCTCTCGCAATCGCATAAAGAGGCGGCCAAGGATTTTACCATCATGTAACGCCTCGCCCGGTGGCTCTGCTGCCGCCCAGTGCCACTGTAGCCAACGGCCGGAATTCACAATCGATCCGTTCTCTTCGGCAAAGCAGGATGACGGTAAACGGAAGACTTCGGTCTGGATCGCCTCTGGCTTAACATCATTCATTTCGCCGTGGTGCTGCCAGAAGTTCGAGGACTCAGTTACCAGCGGATCAATGACTACCATGAATTTGAGTTTCGAAAGCGCGCGGGACGATTTGTTTTTATCGGGGAAGGCAGCAAGCGGATTAAAACCCTGGACAATATAACCGTTGATTTTGCCCTCTAGCATCAATTCGGCCTGCGTCATCACATCATAAAGACGATCCCATTTGGGCAGCCAGTCATAGCCCCAGTTATTTTCCGCCGTGGCATGTTCCCCCCAGAAGCTTTTCATCATACTGACGAAAAACGTTGGCGTGTTCTGCCAGTAGTTCACCTCGTTCACCCCCAGAGCAGGCGGTGTGATCTGTGAAATATAGGTCTGATAATCGGGTTGATGCTCTGAGGGCAGAGGCATGTAGCCGGGCAGATTGGTCGACAGCAATCCAAGATCGGTGTAACCCTGAATATTCGAGTGACCGCGCAGCGCATTGATACCGCCGCCCGCCATGCCGATATTGCCGAGCAGCAGTTGCAGCATGGCGGCCGCCCGGATGATCTGCGCACCGGAAGAGTGATGAGTCCACCCCAGCGCGTACAATATCGTTGCTGTACGATCCGGCACGCTGGTGCTGGCCAGAACTTCACAGATGTGCGTGAAGTCAGCGACTGAGGTCCCACATAACCGATTCACCATGTCTGGCGTATAACGTTCGACGTGTTTTTTTAGCAGGTTCCACACACAGCGCGGATGACGCAGTGTAGCATCCCGTCGCGCATGGCCCTGTTCATCAAGCTGATAGAACCAGCTGGATTTATCATACTGCTTCTTATCTGCGTCATAACCGCTGAACAGGCCGTTATCAAACGCGTAATCATCACGAATCAGCAGGCTGGCATTGGTGTAATGACGGACGTATTCATGCTGAATACGATCGTGTTCAATCAGGTAGCGGATGACGCCAAGCAGGAATACGTTGTCCGAACCGGCGCGAATCGGCGCATAGATATCAGCAACGGCGGCGCTTCGGTTAAAACGCGGATCGACCACAATCACGGTGGCGTCATTTTTAGTCTGCGCCTCAATAACCCATTTAAACCCCACCGGATGCGCCTCAGCCGCATTGCCTCCCATAATCAGAACAACGTTGGCATTTTTGATATCGACCCAGTTATTGGTCATGGCACCGCGGCCAAACGTGGGGGCCAGCGCAGAAACCGTAGGCCCGTGACACAAACGTGCCTGGCAGTCTATCGCGGTCATGCCTAATCCCCGGGTAAACTTACCATCGAGGATGCCCGTCTCGTTACTGGCGGCGGAAGAGCACAGCATGCCCGTTGTGGCCCAGCGGTTAACCGTGACCCCTTGGGCATTCTTCTCAATAAAGTTTGCATCGCGATCGTCCTTCATCAGACGGGCGATGCGGTTGATGGCCTCATCCCAACTGATGCGCTGCCAGGTGTTTGATCCCGGCGCACGATACTCGGGGTACTGCAGACGGGTTTCACTGTGAATATAATCCAGCACCCCCGCCCCTTTCGGGCAGAGCGAGCCACGGCTGACCGGATGATCGGGATCGCCCTCTACGTGGTAGATACTTTCCCTCACGTTTTTAGCGGCGTCGCCCAGGCTGTAAATCAACATGCCGCAGCCAACCGAGCAGTAAGTACAGTTATTACGTGTCTCTCTCGCTTTTATCAGCTTGTATTGACGGACTTCTGCGTGCAAAGAGAAAGAGGATAAAAATCCGAGAGATGCAACAGTGGTACCGGCAAGGCCGCCTGCGCAGATGCGAAAAAGTTTTCTTCGGCTGAGTTCCATGTAGCCTCCAGAGTGAAATAGCAACAACGAAAAGTTGCACAGACTATAAGGTTATTCAACCCCAGAAACCATTAACTGTGTAGGGTTATTGATGTAGCGCAATCTTCTATTTGTTGAGCTTGATCTCAGCTTTGATCAAAACTGACTTTGAGACCGTTTTGCGTCATATCCGGCAGGCATTCAGATCCCCATCAAACCAAAGAGCGGCGGAAGAGACAGGTACTGCGCTTAAAGCAAAAAAAAGCGAGGCCGAAGCCTCGCGTAGGATTGCCAGCGTTAATCGTAATAAGGGACTTTACGATCGGTACCGTTAATATTGATGAGCACAAAACCCGTCGGCGTTGTTTTATTGGTCGGCGACCCCGCCGCCGTGGCGAGGGTTACCACGCCTTTTTCATTGGCGCCCACGCCCGCGACGCCATTATGTAACCCAAAGCGTGCGGCAGGCTTAAGCGTGCCCACTTTCGATACGTCATCCACCAGCGACAGGTCACTTTGAAACAGGGAACAGGAACCCGTATCAAAGCGTGTCGGACCGGTGGTTTTGAGGTTAAACATGGTTTCACCACTGTTGGCTCGCAGCTTAACCCAGATACCGGCATAGGTGGTTCCCACACGGTTATAGCGAATGTCCATCACCGCAGGCTGCCCCATATGGCAGGCATCTGCCCAGACCGTATCCAGCCGCTGCAGGTTGATCCAGGTCTTGCCCGTGCCGGGCATATTGACGGGCGAGCCTGCCGTACCTGAAGGCGTGGTGTTATCCGCTTTACCGATCAACTCAATGACCCACTGTTGATTGGGTGCCGGGAAAAATACCTGTCCAAGACGATACCAGTTATCCGTCTCCGTATTGTTCACTACCTTATAGCCACTAAAGTACCCGGCCCGTAGCGAACCGCTCATGAAAGTGCCGTAGTTCTCGTCACGTCGATAGCCATACTCGAAGGTAGAAAGCCACTTGCCTGCCACAAGGTCCTGGCTGAGCTTTGAACCTGACTGCAGGTTAATATGACGCATTACCACGCGGGCGTTGTTCAGTATTAATGGGGTACTGCAGTTCTCGACGTTGAGCGTATCAATGGTCCAGCCGCCATCAGACAGATCGCCGGGATTGCGCGTATGTTCAATCCAGACGTTACGCATAATCGCCTGCGTCATACGCGGCATATACAGCGTGGCATCACCATAGCCCGTCTGGAAATTCGCATTGCATAACTCAACGGCCGTAGAGTGATCCCAGACGCCGTTGGGGGAACCTGACCAGCCGATATCGAAAACGCGCGAGTAGGTGGTATTGGTATAGATTTGCTCAAACTTACTGTCGAGCGTGTCCTGCAGCTTAAAGATGGTTCCACCGCTGCGCTGCCCCCGAAAGCAGCTGATATTAACGATTTGCCCTGCCATACAACTGTTTTCAAAAAACGGCTGAACATTGCTGCACATTTCAGGGGTAATGGTGGCCGTGTTGGTGACGGTATCCGCCGTGGCCTGTCCGTCCCAGGTAATCCCACGAATGGTGGTACGCCGTGCCTGAACTTTGAACAGGGTATTGGCACTTTTATCTGACACGATGGTGGTGCCGGGCAGAGAACCCAGCGCCAGATCGTCCCCGGCCAGGCCAAAGAACGGGATTTCTGCATTGCTCAGATCCATGGGCATAATCAGAAAACGCCCGCCCGGGAAACGTACCGGCAATCCCTTCATATTCTGGCTGTAAGTTTGTGACCAGCCGAGAATACGTTTAAACGCATCGGTGTCATCCGTGACGCCATCGCCCTTGGCCCCAAAATGCAGGATGTTCACTTCTCGCGGATCGTTGATTGAACGCTTCCAGTAGAAGCCGTTTCCTATGGCTACCGTACCGCCATCATCTTTTAAAATCGTGGTGCCGGTAAACCCCACAAAATCGCCGCCGCCACGAAAGCTGGAATCTTTATCGTAGTAGCGTTTCAGTACGGCAATTTCACCTGGTTTTGACGGCATGGTCGTACGAAGCTCAGCAAATGAGTTAACTTCAATCATGATATCCTCCTCAGGATAATAGGCTGTAAATCAGAAGGTTAAAGAATCTTCGGCAGCGGAATGACCACACAGGACATCCCATAAATCGTTATGGCTGTTAATGGCGCGCACGGTGCGAATGTCGGCCTTATTGGCGTCATCGCCATGGGTATAAATCGGGGAAAAGAGGATGCAGGCTGAATCGCGATAAATGATGGGCTCAGGGTTGGTGATATTTGGACTGCTGCAGCTTGTCGCGAGCAGCAGCGTCATCAAGATTAAGGTTATCAGTCGCCACACGCTTCGCCTCCTCACTATTGCGTTGCTGTTGATGAGTAACATTCGCCATGCGATTTGCCTCTTGCCTGGCGCTGTCGGCTTCCGACCGGGCTTGCTGTTGCACCTTGCCGATTTTCTTACCTCCGACGTAGCTGGCAACGACGGCGATGATCAGTGCACCCATCGCCGCCAGCCCGTGCCAGCCGCTGGTAAACAGAGAAAAAAACGTCATGATGCCTCCTCTTTGCTCTGGCGCTTTTCATTCAGCAGGTTTTTCTGGCGAACAAATTGCGCAATGACGCCCATCGCCACCATAAAGGCGCCAATGAGACCAAGGTAATTGTGGGGAAGGATGCTCTTCACATCGTCAGGCAGCGTTTGCCACGCACTGAGGGCAGACGACGGAAATGACTGAACCCAGGCGCTGAGCATTGACCCCAGCGAAGCCAGCCATACAGACCAGGTTTTAAATAACAATTTGGCATGGGAAACGAACTGCAACGTGGTGAAACGCTGCATCAGCAGCAAAATAATGATGACGGTCAGCACGGCAATGATGAAAAATAACCATCTCATAGCAGCCCCCGGTAGATGTCATAGTTACCGCTACGCATGACTTCAGCATGACGCCTGACGCGCCCGGGGGTTTGCCGGGCCCAGAGACTGTTGAGCATGGCATCGCCCGCCTCCGTAAAATGCTCGCGCGTGATGGCACTGAGCATATTTTTAAACTGCAAAACTCCGTCAACGCCCAGTTGGTATGCCATGCTCATCAACACATCGGTTCGTGCGTCATTGCACTTTGCCAGCGCCTGCTTCAGGGGAGCGCGACTTTGCATATCCGTGATTTTGTTTTCCAGAATGCACTGTTTCCACACATCGCCCACCCGGCGCGGCACCCGCAGCACATAGTTACTTAATGACGCCCCTTTTGGTCCGATACGAATCCCTCCGGCAACCGTAGGAAACCCCAGTGAATCGAGATAGGGCATTTCGGCGTAACCTTCTTCGAAATTCAGTATTGCAATAATCTGGCTCATAAAAACTCCTCAGTGATGATGCAGGCAGCCCATCCACCATGAAAAAACATAAAGCAAACTGATTAGTGCCAGCGATAAACGCAACGGCAGAACGGTAAAAAATGCAGCAGCACTAACGTTTTGCCTAAAAATCAGGCGCAGGAAGGGAGGATGGCGCGGCCTGCTACAGGCAGTGGATCGGTGACGGTCGCAGCGTTCAGCGAACCGCGTAAAGGTGAACATGGGGCAGACAGCAGTTATCAAAACCTGAAATCTCTTTGCTTCTCCGCTGGGGCGCGCTTACCGCGCGGTCAACCACAGAAGTAACCTGCCGCTGACAAATTTGTTCAGCGCGTCGCAAAGGTCGGGGTTCGGGTGGGTAGTTAAGCGCATCGTCGATGCTTTGTTTGAGACGGTTGAGAGGTTGACGCCGCTGATGACGGCGGGTACGTGCGTTGCCGATGAAAACGCTTTTGCCATAGTGAATTATCGCCATAACTCCTCCTGTGAATGAGTCTTTGGCGATAGGGTGGCTGGCGAGTGTTTTGGGTCTGAAGAACAGGCTCGAATGTCGCTGAATGCTGTTCGCAGGCGCACCTCCCGGCTGATTAATCAGTCAGGTGGAAGGGTCAGCAAAAGGGAACAGGCGGCATCTGACGACGCTGCATTAGGCGCATCCACCCCATCCCAAAGCTCATTAGCTTTTGGGGGGGTTGATTCGCGCTTGTGCAGCGCCTCAATTGTTTAAGAGCGTTTCATCCATGAGGTAACACGTTGTTTCATCCATGTTCAAATTATTAACAGGTTCTTATGCTTTATCAAATACCACCAGTTAATTTATTTTTAACTGAAAGTTAACTTTTTGAATTTAGGCCGATTATTTTTTTGCAGAATATGCGGGCAGGCCTGCTGGATGGCCTATCCCAGAATATGATACTGCCGGGCCTGACTCATAATGACTTTAGCCAGTACGTTTAAACTCCCGACATCGTCTCTGTCGAGATACCAGGTTTCGTAACGTTTGTTGTCCGATATGACGGCAATTCTTTTGTGTTGCAGCTGCAGACGCTTGAGATACAGCTGCTCATCCAACGTAAAAATGTAGATACCGTCTCCGTCAAAATTCTGAACGCTTATGTCAACAAACAGCTGATCGCGCGGGCCAAAGGTATCGGACATGGCATCGCTGTTTATGGCAATGAGCCGGATATGGTCGGCAGGACGGCCGCTGAACAGAACCCGGGCCTCATCCTGATCGTATTCAATGGCCTGAATGATTTCGACAAAATCATCGCCTACCGCTGACTTTTGCCCTAAATCAAAACTGTTCACGCGAAAGGTGTTTTTTGGGCCGGGAAATGCGTGAAGGGGATAGGATTCCGGAGGCTGATCCATACCGTGTTGCAGCCACTCAACCCTGACGCCCAGTAACTGGCTGAGCGCGAGTAAATTGCCATTATCGGGTACGGACTGCGCGTTGAACCATTTCCACACGCCCGGTGCTGAAATCTTGCAACCCTGGCGTTGTAACGCACAGGCGACCTGTTTATTGCGTCCGTGTCCAGTAATGCCCGCACTTTCGCAGGCTGCAATCAGCCTGGCGGTGAAAGCTTGTCTGGTACTTTCTTTTTTAACCATTAGTTAATAATTGACCGTGAAAGAGGCGCTGAATGTTCTTTTCATTTTTGCTACCAGTTCATTTTATATTACCGTCAGTTTACTACCTAACAGCATGACTTAGCATTTCTGATTATTTGTCACCCTATCACCGCACAGCGAACCACAAAATGCGTCGGCAAGCCGCGTGCGGTCTCACTTTTCAGTCATTCTTTGTAAAAAAAGGCCAGGCTACTGAATCGTCCTGGTCGATCAATATCATTCTGACGGCTTAAAAACGCATCAAAAAACGTAAGACTCTACCATTGAGTGGCGCGGAAAAAGCAGCATAAAAAAAACGGGAGCCTGAACAGGCCCCCGTTTTATTTTAAAAAATGCAGTTATGCACGCAGGGTGTCATCACCCCAGGCAATCCATTTGTAGGTGGTCAGCGCTTCAAGCCCCATAGGGCCGCGGGCGTGCAGTTTTTGCGTACTGACGGCAACTTCTGCGCCCAGACCGAACTGTGCGCCGTCGGTAAAACGTGTACTGGCGTTCACGTACACCGCAGAAGAGTCCACCTGCTTCACAAAGCGGGCCGCATTCTTGGTGCTACGCGTCAGGATAGCGTCGGAATGTTGGGTGCCATGCATACGGATATGCGCAATCGCCTCATCCATATCAGCGACCAGTTTGACGTTCAGATCGAGCGACAGCCACTCATCGTCATAGTCGCCCGCTTTCACGGCCGTTACGCTGGCAGGCCCCTGTTGCAGCCGCGTCAGAACATTGGCATCAGCATGTAAGGGGATATTTTCTTCGGCCATGCGCGCAGTAAAAGCCGGTAGAAAACGATCGGCAATCGCGGCGTCAATCAACAGCGTTTCCAGCGAATTACAGGCGCTCGGACGCTGTTTTTTGGCATTGACGATGATGTCCAGTGCAGGGGCAACGTCCATGGTGTCATCGATATAAATATGGCAAACCCCGATTCCACCGGTGATCACCGGGATAGTAGAATTTTCCCGGCAGAGCTTATGCAGGCCCGCCCCACCACGCGGGATCAGCATATCCACATACCGATCCAGTTTGAGTAGCTGATTGACTAACTCACGATCCGGATTCTCGATAGCCTGAATCGCCGCCGCCGGTAAACCGTGCTGCTGTAGGGCAGTCTGAATCACCCGCACCGTCGCTGCATTGGTGCGCCACGTTTCTTTCCCGCCGCGCAGAATCGCGGCGTTGCCGGTTTTCAGGCACAGGCTGGCGACGTCCACGGTAACGTTTGGACGCGCTTCATAAATCACTCCGATCACGCCCAGCGGTACGCGACGGCGCTCAATGCGCAGCCCACTGTCCAACTGGCCGCCATCGATCACCTGCCCGACGGGATCGGCTAACTGGCAGACCTGGCGGACATCGTTGGCAATCGCGCTGAGACGCGCCGGCGTTAAGGTCAGACGATCGAGCAACGCGGCGCTCATACCGTTCTGTCGCGCCTCGGCCAGATCCTGCTCATTCGCCGTTAAAATAATCTCACTTTCTGCTTCAAGTCGGTCAGCAATCGTGAGCAAAACCTGATTTTTTTCGACTGCGGACAGGTCCGCCATCGCCCAGGCTGCGGCACGCGCCGCCTTTCCCATTTCTTCAAGCATATCTGTTCCTTAGCTGACGATCATATCGTCACGATGTACCGCAACCGGCCCGTACTCATAGCCCAGAATTTCGCTTATCTGTTGACTATGATGCCCTGCGATCATGCGCATCGCGTCGCTGTTATAGCGCGAAACGCCGTGGGCGATATCGCGCCCCTGCAGGCTGCGGATACGGATGACTTCTCCACGGGAGAAATTGCCCTGAATCTCGCGGATACCTTTTGGCAGCAGTGAGCTGCCGCGCTCGATAATGGCGGCAAGCGCGCCGTCGTCCACGGTAATTTCGCCTGCTGGCGGGGCACCAAAAATCCAGCGTTTGCGGTTTTCAAGCGGCGTTTGCTGCGCATGAAACAGGGTGCCCACCGGCTTGCCCGCAATGACATCGCTAATGACGCCGCTGCGGCTGCCTGCAGCAATAATCACATCGATACCGGCGCGGCAGGCAACGTCTGCGGCCTGCAGTTTGGTCGACATTCCGCCCGTTCCCAGTCCGGACACGCTGCCGCCCGCTAAGGCGCGCAACGCATCATCGATAATATGCACATCGCTGATTAATTCCGCCTCTGGATTATTACGTGGATCGGCAGTAAACAGCCCCGGCTGGTCGGTCAGTAAGAGCAGCTTGTCTGCCCCACCCAGCATGGCTGCCAGCGCAGACAGGTTGTCATTGTCACCCACTTTGATTTCAGCGGTGGCAACCGCGTCATTTTCATTGATGACAGGCACGATGTGGTTATCCAGCAAGGCACGCAAAGTATCGCGCGCATTAAGAAAGCGTTCACGATCCTCCATATCGGCGCGAGTCAGTAACATCTGACCGATATGAATGCCGTAGATGGAAAACAGCTGTTCCCACAGTTGAATAAGACGACTTTGCCCCACCGCAGCTAACAGCTGCTTTGAGGCGATGGTAGGCGGCAGTTCGGGGTACCCCAGATGCTCACGACCGGCCGCCATCGCGCCGGAGGTCACAATCACAATACGATGGCCGGCGGCGTGCTGTTGCGCGCACTGACGCACTAATTCCACCATGTGCGCTCTGTTTAACCGACGCGATCCGCCGGTAAGAACGCTGGTACCCAATTTGACCACAAGGGTCTGACTGCCACTCATGTTGTCCTGCCGTAAAAAATTTCTGTGAACCGACTTTTTAACAGGTGCAGTGAGGGAAGCCAACAGCCAGTAAGGGAAAAACTGCAAATTTCGCAGAGCGTCAATTAGACCAAAAGTTCCCTGTTAACAACAAAACATCAAAATTGTCATAAAAAGTTCATCGTTGATCGGTAAAAAGTCCGTGTTTTACAAACTTTTTCATTGATGCCTCAAAAGTTTTCTTGTTGTAACAAGGCGGCAACTGAATGCCCCCCGGCCTGTTCACTGAGCAGCCGGAGAATAAAGGCAGCCATGCCTGTAACAGGAAGACGTTGAGGACAAAAAATTTTTACTCATTGGGATTGATAGCAAATGAAGAAAAGTACACTGGCAATCGTGGTATCTGCTCTGGCCCTGACCTCTGCTGCGCAGGCCGCTGAAGTTTATAACAAAGATGGTAACAAGCTGGATTTCTACGGCAAGGTTAAAGCCGAGCATTACTTCAGCGACAATGCCGGTGCTAACGGCGATAAATCTTATGTGCGTATTGGTTTTAAAGGCCAGACGCAGATTAACGATATGATGACCGGCTACGGCCAGTGGGAATATCAGTACAACGCCAACAACTCAGAAGGCTCCGATGCCAACAACGGCAACAAAACCCGTCTGGGCTTTGCCGGTCTGAAATTCTCTCAGTACGGTTCATTTGACTACGGCCGCAACTACGGCGTGCTGTATGACGTTGAGTCTCTGACTGACGTCTTCCCGGAATTTGGTGGTGACGGCACGGCACGTACCGACAACTTTATGGCACAGCGCGCCACTGGCGTAGCCACCTACCGCAACACCAACTTCTTTGGTCTGGTGGACGGTCTGAAGTTTGCTCTTCAGTATCAGGGTAAAAATGATGACAAGAGCGCGAACACTCGTGGCTTAGGAACGAATAACGCCATCGATACAAGTCGTCAGAATGGCGACGGCTATGGCGCATCACTGGGTTATACCATTGCTGATTCAGGCGTGAGCGTGCTCGGTGCGATTACCTCTTCTGACCGTACCAATGCCCAGCAGGCAGGCGCATATGGTCACGGCGATAAAGCCACCTCGTGGGGCACCGGTCTGAAATATGACGCCAACAGTGTTTACCTGGCAGCGATTTACACCGAAACGCGCAATATGACGCCAATCAGTGGAACCAACCGCGTCGCGGGCGGCTCCGTTTCAGGCTCTGCCAACAAAGCAGAAAACCTGGAACTGGTTGCGCAGTATCAGTTTGACTTCGGCCTGCGTCCATCCATTGGCTACGTGCAGACCAAAGGCAAAGATATCGAAAACGGTATCGGCAACGAAGACCTGGTTAAATATATCGACGTGGGCGCGACCTACTACTTCAACAAAAACATGTCGACCTTTGTTGATTACAAAATCAACCAACTGGATAAAGACAACAAGCTGGCGCTTAACAACGATGACGTTGTTGCTGTTGGCCTGACTTACCAGTTCTGATGAATCTGAGTCTTGCCTGGCGAGAGGGACTGTCGAGGGAATGACGGCCCGCGCTATGGAGAGGCTTAGTGCTTTACCCTCAATGTGAATGTGTCTGCTAAAAGGGCGAGTTGCAAAACTCGCCCTTTCCTTTTCCTGTCGCCCCATGACTCTGTCTGCCTGCAGATACTCTGGCTGCCTGAGGCGGGTACAAAAAAGGCCCTCGCAGGGGCCTGATGTCAGGCGCTGAGTTTTACCGGTTTTTCATCAAAATCACTGGCAGGCACCAGATCCAGTTCAAACTCTTTCAGCATCTCTTTTAGACGGCCGTGGAAATTACGTAACGTTTCTTCCACGCGGGCGTTGTTATCTTTGCCCTTGATCGTAGCGACAGACCAGTCGCCTTCTTTGTCAAACAGACCAATGTGATAAACGTAGGTAAAGTGATCGGCGTGCGCTTCCAACTCTATCCACCAGCCCCAGAACTCACGCAGTTCGGGCGCAGGTTTTACATTCACGCAGGCAGCCAGGCAGTCGAAGAAAAAACGGTTTTCACTACACTTTCCATCACGGATGTAAGGTCCCAGTTCCGTGAAGCGTTTAAGCAGGCGACTGCGGGGATGGCCACTCGGTAACGTCATGCTAATTCTCCATAAGGACAGGCTTTATATTCCGAACCGTAGCAGCCATGCTGCTCTGTCTTTCGACGATCCGAATGATTCCAGCTAGTAGTTGTAGCAAACACGGCAAATTTTGCCAGCTATCTTTGCAAACGTTGTGCCAGCCAGTCGCTGATTTCATTAAGTGCCTTATCAAAACTGGCGATCACCGGTTTTACCGGAATTAACAAGGCCTTACCCTGCGACGAGGAGCTAGCGATTAATTTGCTCTCCTCTTCCGGGCTGAAGAGATCGTTTGTCCAGTAGGCGGACAACATTGGCGTTGAGGTTCTGCGCCCCAGCAAGCCCTGATTTTTCAGGGAGTAGCTAAGCAGTTCCGCCCGCAATGCGCTGTCCGTGGTGCCCGTCATGCCGAGTCGGCTGGCAAGCATATCCATATACATATCCGGCACTTTGTTCTGCAGAGGAGCCTGCGTCAGCAGACTGTGTACGACCGGTCCCAGACAGGCCACGGCTTTAAGCCGCTGTGATTCGAGATAGGCCAGACGGACCGCCACATTGGCACCAAAGCGAAAGCCCAACGCGGCAACGCGTGTGTGATCGATCCAGGGGACAGAGGTCAGGTCACGCAGGACCTGCTGATGCAGAAAGCTGGTATCCTGGCTGAGCTTCCACTTCATCGAATTGCCCACGGAAGGCATATCCAGCGTGAGCATGGCAATGCCACGCGGTGCCAGATAGTCATGGAACAGACGATAATGATCGGTTTGTAGCGAATCCAGCGCGCCGCAAAACATGACGGTGGGATAAGGCGCGTCCACGCCGGACGGCATATGCAAAAAGCCGCTTACCGGGCTGCCGCCCTGAATCGGAAAGGTGAGCGTTTTAAGCTCTCCGGGTAGCCGTTGGGTTGCCTCTTCATAAGCGCGGCTGGCCAGCGTCTGCGCCTGATCGGCCAGCTCATCGCCTTTTATATAAGGATACGCCGCCACGCTGTAGAGATGCGACGCATGTAACCAGTCGTGACCAGCCCGATCGTGTTCGTCTGTGTTCGCGTCAAGTGCCCGCTGCTGCCAGATGCCCGCCTGCCTGCTCCACTCGTAGTTCCAGTTACCGTTACGGTAACCGATGACCGTATCCAGCAGCGCCGAATTGGTGTGCTCAACATCGCTGATGGCGATTCGCGCCAGCACCTCGCTAATCTCCTGGGAGGGCAAACCACGCCAGGCCCACATCAGCTTATTAAGCATCCGGTACCAGCCACGCTGGCTGTCCCCATCCAGCGCAGAATGCACCTCATGTGTGGCGTGACGACGCAGTCGCACCAGGGTCGAGGTTTCAGGGTGTTTAAAACGAGGCTTGAACAGCTCAACGCTCAGGTTTTTGCCAGGCATATTACCTCTCTGACAGCATTAACAGCGGTAAGTAAGTGTACTGTACTGCAAAACAACTCGCGAGGCGCATAAAGCACAACGCCCGGAAAACCGGGCGTTGTTTGTGTTACATCAATCAGCTTTTTACAATCGGCGGAATATAGACCACGCCCATGTCCCATGGCTGCTCAATCCAGGTGTTCTGAGGGATATCAACAATATAATCGTCAACCAGCTCACGGCCCGCAGGCTTAGCAAAAATGGTGCAGAAACGGGCTTTTGGGTACATTTCGCGAATGGCCTGTGCGGTGCCGCCGGTATCAACCAGGTCGTCAATCACGATAAAGCCTTCGCCATCGCCTTCAGCGCGCTTTAACACTTTCATTTCGCGCTGGTGATCGTGATCGTAGCTGGAAATACAAACGGTATCGACATAGCGAATACCCAGTTCACGTGCCAGCAGCGAAGCCGGTACCAGACCGCCGCGGCTGACTGCAATGATGCCTTTCCACTGTTCAACAGGAAGCAGGCGTTGAGCCAGTTTACGGGCATGAATCTGCAGCATGTCCCAGGTAACGACGTATTTTTCGCTCATAAATAGGTATCCCAGCCAGTCAGTGTGGCTTAAAAAATGTGCAACGGGGAAAAGGTTGCGCGAGATTATAAGGACATGACGCGCTAAAAACCAGCACCTGGCTTCTGGTTGCGGCTTTTTAACGCGTTGAATATCACACCGGGTGAGAAACAGTGATATTCTCGCCCTATCTCGTCGGTATACTGACGGCGATCTTTCACTGGAACTTCGCAATGTCCGGCCTGGCCGGCGCACTGACACAGGAGACTTGTCGTGTCTGAATTGTCTCAACTCTCTCCACAGCCACTGTGGGATTTTTTCGCTAAGATCTGCTCTATTCCGCATCCTTCTTTTCATGAAGAAGCACTGGCAAGCTATATCGTTGGCTGGGCTAAAGAACAAGGTTTCTGGTGTGAGCGCGATCAGGTAGGCAATATTCTGATCCGTAAACCAGCCACCCCGGGGATGGAAAAGCGCACCCCGGTGGTGCTGCAGGCTCACCTTGATATGGTGCCGCAGAAAAACAACGATACCGTTCACGACTTCACCAAAGATCCTATCCAGCCTTATGTTGATGGCGAATGGGTGAAAGCGCGCGGCACGACGCTGGGTGCCGATAACGGCATTGGCATGGCGTCTGCGCTGGCCGTCCTGGCGGACAGCAGCCTGACTCACGGCCCGCTGGAAGTCTTGTTGACCATGACCGAAGAAACCGGCATGGATGGCGCGTTTGGCTTACAGCCAGGCTGGTTGCAGGCCGATATTCTGATCAACACCGATTCGGAAGAAGAAGGTGAGATCTACATGGGTTGCGCGGGCGGTATCGACTTTATCACTACGCTCCCCCTGACTCGTGAAGCCGTTCCGGCTGGTAGCGAAACCCTGAAGCTTACGCTGAAAGGTTTGCGTGGCGGCCACTCCGGCGCAGATATTCATATGGGCCTGGGGAATGCCAACAAGTTACTGGCTCGTTTCCTTGCCGCCCATGCCGCAGAGCTGGATTTACGTCTGGTGACGTTCACCGGGGGAACGCTGCGTAACGCGATTCCACGTGAAGCCTTTGCGACCGTGTCTGTTGACAGCAGCAAAGTGGACAACCTGAAATCGGCAGCCGCCAGCTTCCTGGCTGCGTTGCAAAATGAACACGGCGTGAAAGAGAAAAACATCGCCTTTGTCAGCGAGCCGGTTGCCCATCAGGATGATGCGCTGACAACAGAGAGCCGCGATCGCTTCCTGAATTTGCTGAACAGCACGCCAAACGGCGTGATCCGTAACTCTGACGTTGCCAAAGGCGTGGTTGAAACCTCACTGAACGTCGGCGTGGTCACGATGGAGGCCGATAAAGCAGAAATTAACTGCCTGATTCGTTCGCTGATCGATACCGGCCGCGATTACGTTGTGCAGATGTTAACCTCACTGGGCCAGCTGGCAGGTGCGCAAACGAAGCCGAAAGGCGGCTACCCTGGCTGGCAGCCAGATGCAGATTCGCCCATTATGGCACTGACCCGTGAAACCTACATGGCACTGTTCAACAAGACGCCTAACATTCAGGTTATTCACGCAGGCCTGGAATGTGGTCTGTTCAAAAAGCCTTATCCAGATATGGATATGGTTTCAATTGGCCCAACGATCACCGGTCCCCACTCACCCGATGAGCAGGTGCACATCGAGAGCGTCGGTCTTTACTGGAAACTGCTGACGACGCTGCTGAACGTGGTGCCCGAAAAGTAATTCCAGCGCGATAACGTCTCTGAGGGTTTATGTTCATCATAAACCCTTTTTTATTGCCCCTTTTGGCCCCCTCCCTCGCTACCCGGCACTGACTTAGCATGCGCTTTCGCTATCGCTCGCTAAAACAGCTAAATGCGTTTATTCCACCCGCAAATTGACATTTTCTGTTGCACCGCCGATGCAATAATGCGCATTAGCCAAACTGCCTCCGGCCACGGCATCATGCCCTTTGTGTGACGGAGAGGCGTTCTCCACTGCACAATGAGAGGGTGCATGAATACGTTATTGCTTACCAAACAGGAAGTCCGTCAGCTCATCAGCACCGACGACGTCATTGAGGCCGTAGAAGAAGCCTATAAAGCGTTCAACAGCAACCTGGTGGAACAGCCGGATTATATTGGCCTGCATCTCCCCGAAGCGGGAGGGGAAATCGACTTCAAAACCAGTTATTACAAAACCAGTGAACTGATTTCGATGAAGGCTTCCTCCGGTCCTTTTCCCCAGAATCCGGTGGAATATGGCCTGCCGGGCGGCATGGGTACGGTAATTTTATTTGATGCCCGTAGCTGTGCGCTGTGCTGCGTCATGGACGGCAGCCTGATTACCGGCCTGCGAACCGGCGCCTCGGGTGCCGTTTCTGTGAAGGCGCTGGCGCGCGCCGGGGCAAAAAAAATTGCGATGATAGGCACCGGCAATCAGGCCAGAATGCAGATCAGCGCCATTGTCAGGGTAATGCAAATTGAGGAGATTCATGCGTGGAGCCGAACGCCAGCAACCCGTATTGCCTTTAAAAAGGATATTGAAAGCGCGTTTGGCATTCCGGTGATTGTGGCTGAGAGCTGTCAGGCCGCGGTGGAGCAAGCCGATATTGTCATTACCACCACCCGAGGCAAAGGGCCGCTGGTCGAAGCCAGTTGGATCAAGCCCGGCACCCATATCATCGCCATCGGCACCGACCAGCGCGGCAAGCAGGAGTTCGATCCGCAGATTTTCAGCCGGGCAAAAATCGTTGTCGATTCCCTGACCCAGTGCACGCAGAAAGGGGAAACCTGGCACGCGCTGGACAGAAACATCATCAGTGAAAACGCGATTCATGCTGAGATAGGTGAAATCTTGCTGGGCAATAAACCGGGCAGAGAGAACGAGGCGGAAATTACCTTTTTTGACTCCACCGGACTGTCCATCCAGGACAACACGACCGCCGGTAAAATTTACCGCAAAGCGATTGAAAAAGGCGTCGGAACCCGTTTTGCTTTTTTTGAATAATTTTTCGTCCAGACGAAGGTAACCGCTATGACGCGTCAGTATCCTACCCTGCAAGATATTCACGAAGCGCAACAGCGCATTGCCGCCCATATTCGTCACACACCCTTGCTGCGCGCTGAGAAAATTGAAAAACAGGTGGGCTGCCAGCTCTATCTCAAACCGGAAACGCTGCAAATTACCGGCGCGTTTAAAATTCGCGGTGCGTTAAATAAAGTGCTTTCCCTGCCCGTTGAAGCCTTTGCTCACGGCATTATTTCAAGTTCATCAGGCAATCATGCGCAGGGCCTGTCGTATGCGGCCAGCATGCTGGGCGTGAAAGTGGTTCTGGTGTTGCCGGTAACGACGCCGAAAATCAAAATCGAGAACACCCGGGCCCTGGGTGCGGAGATTATTCTCTTCGATGGCGACAACGCCTCGCGCTGGAAAAAAGTCTATGAGATTGCCGAGCTAAACAACTATGCGGTGGTGCATGGCTTTGAAGATCCAATGGTTATGGCCGGTCAGGGCACGATCGGCTGCGAAATACTGAATGATTTACCGGATGTGGATACCGTGATCGTGCCGCTGGGCGGTGGCGGGCTTCTTTCCGGTGTCGCCACGGCCATCAAAGAATCTCGCCCCGCTGTCAGGGTCATTGGGGCTGAGCCAGCCCTGACGCCGAAATATTATCAAAGCCGGATCAACCAGCAGCCCACCTCCCTTCCGCTGCTCAACACCATCGCTGACGGCTTAAGAATTAGCGTACCGGGACGTAATCCCTACCCCATTATCGAGAGGTACGTCGACGAGATTATTGTGGTAGATGAAGAACATATTATTCAGGGCATGCGCGTGCTTGCGAGGGATGCAAAATTGATTGCGGAACCGGCCGCCGCAATCGGTCTCGGTGCGCTACTGGCGGGATCGGTTAGCCTGCAACCCGACGAGAAAGTGTGTGTGCTGCTCACTGGGGGAAACTGGGATCTGGCCGACTTAGCCGAGGTTTACGCATTCAAATAACCTGCCCTGCCCCCGTTTTAAAGATTAACCGGGTCACGTTGGCCTTCAGCATCCCAGCGCGCGCGCATTCTTTCCTGATGAGTGAAAGCGCGTCACAGCGTTCCTGGTGCCTGCGCAGCATAATCCGCTGGAGTAAGCCCACTTCCTGCCGCTAAATCACCAACTTACTGCGCTTCACCAGCTTTAGCCGCCATTATGTCCAGATGTCTGGATGGCTAATAAGTTTCTGTGCTAACTTATGCGCTTTCGGCTGTTGCCGTGCCTGATGCTTCAGGAAAAAATGTGGTCAGTGACTTTAATGGAGATCCCTGCAATGCGTGCTTTAAATCGCCTTGAGATGCGTAACATCTCCATCGATTTTGGCGGATTTGCCGCGTTAACGTCGGTGGATTTTCAGAGTGAAGGCCACTCGGTTCATGCTCTGACCGGGGCCAATGGTGCCGGTAAGTCTACGCTGATGGCGGTGCTCTCGGGCGCCCATAGTCACTACAGCGGCGAGATTCTGCTGGACGGTAAACCTGTGTCGATTCGCAGCCCGCGAGACGCGAAGCAGTTGGGCATTCACCTTGTACAGCAGGAGGTGGATGTGGCGCTGGTGCCGCAATTAAGCGTCGCTGAAAATATTCTGCTGGATCAGCTGGCCGAGCCCGGCCACGGCTTTCGCTGGGGCGATATTCGTCGCCAGGCGCGCCAACTGCTGGCCCAACTGGATGCCAGCATAGATGTTAAACGCCCGGTAGAGCGCTGCTCGCTGGCGGAGAAGCAGCAAATTCTGCTGGCGAGAGCCCTGTCGCATCACTGCCGCTTTCTGATCCTCGATGAACCTACTGCGCCGCTAGACCAGCACGAGAGCGAACGCCTGTTCGCCGTGGTCCGTCGCCTGCAGACCAGCGGCATTGGCGTGGTGTTTATTTCTCACCGCATCCACGAGCTGAAAGCCATTTGCGATCGCCTGACGGTGCTGCGCGATGGACGGCTGATCGAAAGCGCCCCGATGGCTTCGCTGAGCGGTGAGCAGATTGTTGAAAAAATGCTGGGGCATCCGTTAACCGATATTTATCCCCCGCGTCGCCCCTTTCAGCCGCAGTCAGTGCTCATGGCGGTGGAGGGTTTGCATGATGAACACCTGCTACAGGATATCTCGCTGCGCCTGCACAAAGGCGAGATTCTGGGCATTGCCGGTCTGGCCGGTGCAGGGAAAACCGAACTCTGCAAGGCGCTGTTCGGTGCCAGTAAGAGCCGTGTTTCAGACGGTGAACTGCACGGTAAACGCTGGAAACCGCGATCGCCACACGACTCGGTGCAACAGCGCATGGCCCTGGTGCCCGAAGAGCGTCGCAAAGAAGGCATTTTCATTGATGAATCGGTGGCGATGAACCTGAGTATCAGCGCAGACGACAGTTTTTCCCGCTGGAGCCTGTTTGGTCATCGTCAGGCCTGGCGCTGGGCAGAGGAGGTTATCCGTCGTCTCAGCGTACGTACGACAGGCCCGGCGCAGCAGTTGCGTCGTCTCTCAGGCGGTAATCAGCAAAAAGTGGCGATAGGCAAGTGGTTACGCAACAACGCCGACGTACTGATTTTTGATGAACCCACGAAAGGCGTGGACGTTAAAGCCAAAACCGAGCTGTTCACGCTGATAAGCAAACTTGCCCAAGAAGGCAAAGGCATAATTTACGCCTCTGGCGAATTTTCTGAACTGGTCGGCTTATGCGACCGTATTTGTGTGCTCTGGGATGGACGTATTGTGGCGGAGTTAGAGGGACGGCAAGCCACAGAAGAGACACTTTTGCTCTATTCCACCGGAGGAACCCCTGCGTGAGCAGTAAAGACTTATCCCTGAATGCAGCGTCTTCCTCGCTGCGCCATCAACTGTTCGATTTCCTGTACAAGTGGGGCATGCTGCTGACGGTAGTGATATTGATCGCAGCCTTTGGTCTGGCGTCCGACAGTTTTCTGGAGCCGAACAATATCATTAATATCCTGCGATCCATCGCCATCGTGACCGTTATCGCCGTGGGCGTTTCCGTGTCGCTGACCGTGGGCGGCTTCGATCTTTCCGTTGGTTCGACCGCCTCACTGGCAAACGCCCTGGTGATTTCGTTATTCGTCTGGTACGGCTTTGATACGACGGCGGCTATCGCAATTACGCTGGCCCTTTGTACGCTGGTCGGCCTGTTCAACGCCTTCCTGATCGTGGTGCTGCGTATTCCCGACATGCTGGCAACACTCGCCACCCTCTTTGTGATTCAGGGCGTGGCAATGACCTACAGCTTTGGTGGCTCGATTACGGAAAATATGGTGTTGCCCAGCGGCGACATGGCTGAGGGCACAATTCCGGCAACCTTTAACCTGCTGGGCCAGGTGCCCACCATCGTCATTATCATGTTGGTTGTCACGGTCGTTGCACAGCTGGCGTTATCCCTGACAAAGCACGGTCGCCGCATGTACGCGTTGGGCGGTAATCCTGAAGCCGCCAGACTTTCGGGTATTCGTACCACGCGTTATCGCGTACTGGCCTATGTTATCGCCTCATTGTTAGCGGGGCTGGGCGGTATTCTGCTGGCCTCACGCATTGGATCGTCGCAGGTGAATGCGGGCGGCGGTTATCTGATGGATGCCGTCGCTGCGGCCTGGATCGGCTTATCCCTTGCCGGTTCAGGTAAACCGAATGCGCTGGGTACGCTACTTGGTGCCGTTATTCTTGGCGTGCTGCAAAACGGTCTGGTGATGTTATCCGTGCCCTATTACGCCATGGACATTATTAAAGGGCTGGTGCTGGCTTTAGCACTGGCTATCACGTACGTTCAGCGCCGCTGAGGCGCGTTCCCCTTACTGGAGTTAAGAATAATGAAAAAGATAACACTCTCGCTGCTGGCATTAAGCCTGCTAAACGCCAGCGCAGCGTTTGCCGACACCGTTACGCCCGTTCCTGCCGCTATCGCTAACCATGAAGGGCCGATCCGTATTGCGGTTATCCGTAACCTTGGCTCAGACGACAACACCACGCAGTTTGTTGCGGGGGCGATTCAACAAGGCCGCCAGTTGGGCTTTAAAGTCAGTACGTTTCTCAGCAACGGCGACGATGCGCGCTTTCAGGATTTCGTGAATCAGGCCATCAGCCAGAAATACGACGGTATTGTTCTGTCACATGGCAAAGCGCCATACGCCAGCGCGCTGGTAAAACGCATTGCGGACGCTGGTATTAAAGTCTCGGTATTTGATACACCGGTGGATACCCCGATTCCGGGCGTTACGGTGACAGCTCAGGATGATGCTTCTCTGGCTCAACTGTCTCTGGGACAGTTAATCAAAGATTTCAACGGTAAAGCCAACATCGTTAAATTATGGGTAGCGGGTTTCCCACCGATGGAACGTCGTCAGGTGGTTTATGAAAAATTGCTGAAAGAGAACCCGGGCATTCATCAACTTGAGTCGATTGGCGCGGTATCAACGGATGTTCAGGGCGACACCGCCAATAAAGTGGGCGCTATTCTGGCGAAATACCCCAAAGGCAAGATCGATGCCATCTGGGGCGCGTGGGATGCGTTCAGCCAGGGCGCTTATAAAGCGCTGCAGGAGAATGGCCGTACAGAGATCAAACTGTACAGCATTGATGTCTCCAATCAGGATTTGCAGCTGATGCGTCAGAAAGGCAGCCCGTGGGTACAGACCGTCGCCGTCGACCCTAAAACCATCGGGGCCGTAAATATGCGCCTGGTAGCGAACAAGATTGCCGGTGAAACCACCCCAGCGACGTATGAATTCAAAGCCGCATCGATTTCTCAGCAGGCGCTCAACAGCCATCCTGGTGCGGTGAACGTGGCATCGCTGAACAAGATTATTCCAGGCTGGGGCAGTAATGAGGATTTCGTCCAGCCGTGGTTTGCGACGCTGGAAGCGAAATATAAGAAGTAGGTGTTCGTCGCCGAACAGGGGTGGTTAAGGCGGGCTGCCTGAGCGGCATCCAGTCACAAAGCTCCGAGAAGGTTTCGCTCGCCAGGCGGCAGGCAGTTTCAGCTCGCCCCGTGCGGGCGACCGACAAGGGGCCGCCAGTCGCCGCGGCCCCTTGACCCCGGGCTCCCGGCTTTACAGCCTGAGCGGCGTCCAGTCATAAAGCTCCGGGAAGGTTTCGCTCGCCAGGCGGCAGGCAGTTTCAGCTCGCCCCATGCGGGCGACCGACAAGGGGCCGCCAGTCGCCGCGGCCCCTTGACCCCGGGCTCCCGTCCTGCCCACCCGCCGCTGCGCGGTCCCTTCGCTGCTTCAGGATTTCTGCCGGACCGCCAGGCCGCGCCATCCCTGGCGCGGCCTGACTTTCGCCGACGTCCTGTCGGCTCATCCGGAAATCCTGCATCCGCTCAGCGAGTGGGAAGGCCGGCCCACTCCACCGCTTTGATACCTGTGCCAAAACTACTTTCCGCGTCGCTTCAGATGCCAGAAAAGCATCACAGCTTATTGCTGTTCATTTTTTCATTTTCGTCAGGCCTTCCTGTCTTCAGTTCTGATTGCGCATGTTAATAACAGGCAAAGCAGGCCTTTGGGAAAAATACACGCCCTCACAGGCGAGGGTTTGCTCGAGGCATCCGCCGCGCTGAGGAGAGAACGAAGGCCAGGACGGCGCGGCACGGAAGCCGCGACGAGGACGGCTGCGCCAGGGATGGCGCATCCGGACGGTCCGTCAGGCCGCAGTGAATGACGAAGGAACAGCGGCGGCTGCCGGACGCCGGGATTGTTAAGGGGCTGGCGCGAGCCCCTTAACCCGACCGCCTGCACGGGCAGGCTGAAACTCCCTGCAGCCTGGCGGGCGGAACATACTCAGAGCAAACCCCATCCCCGCCAACGGCGGAACTCCCTCTATATGCCCAGCAACAGCTGCCGCTCCAGCTGCGGATCCACCAGCGTCACATGCAATCCCACCAGCC